>Ga0214544_1001295_pt1 | contig 51288 bp, 27 predicted proteins | sample CNSS3metaG_FD_160074 | JGI IMG/M metagenome (GOLD analysis project Ga0214544, IMG submission 160074) | Root nodule microbial communities from cowpea collected in UCLA plant growth center, Los Angeles, California, USA - CNSS3 | ecosystem: Host-associated > Plants > Roots > Nodule | place: USA...
ATCCTTGGAGAGCAAGTTTGAGAAGCTTCTAGGCTTTTCTAGAGTAGACACACTACTCTTGGCCCATTTGGCCCAATTCCCCTTTTTGGTCCAAAATTACTTCTAAAACCCAATTTCCTCTAAGGCCTAATACATGACCCAAAGAAAACCCTATTCTATTGGGTCCAAAATACAAAGCCCAAAATAAAATCCTAATCTAGTATTTACAAGCAAAATGTCCTAGGCTAGGTCTTCACATCTTCCTTGGCCCATGTGAAGTTCATTTTGGGCCTTGCATGCGCATTTAAAGCCAATTCCTCTTGTATTCTCTAAGCCATGGCTCTTGTTGTAGGTCCTTTGGCTCGAGGCATCTCATCATAAACCATCAAGCCAATTCATGTTTCGTGATATTTAATATAATTCTATGATTATATTATCACTCAACATGATCAAACATATTTGTGGGGTAAACTTGGCACCAAGCTTCTTTTTTCCACCATTTGTCATCCCCAAAGTGATGGCCAAATCGAGGTGGTTAATAGAACGTTAGGGCAAATGTTGAGGTGTATGATAATGCAAAACATTAGAGAGTGGGAGGAACTTCTTCCCCACATAGAGTTTGCCTATAATAGGGTTGTGCATTCCACTACTTCTCATTCCCCTTTTGAGGTTGTGTATGGGTTCAATCCCCTAACTCCTTTAGACCTCCTTCCCCTACCCACTCATGAGGCACGAACTTGCCAAGATGGTGAGGCTAAAGCCAAGTACATCCAAGACTTGCATTCGCAAGTCAAGAAAACCATTGAGAGGAGAGTTAAGAAACAACAAGAGGATGGTAATAAGGGAAGAAAGGAACTCATCTTCCAAGAGGGAGATTGGGTATGGCTTCACTTGAGAAAGGAGAGATTCCCTACTTAAAGGAAGTCTAAACTTCTCCCTAGAGGGGATGACCCCTTTCAAGTCATTAGGAGGATTAACAACAATGCTTATGAGTTAGACTTACCCCCAAGCTACAACATAAGTAACTCATTCAATGTTTGTGACCTTTCTCTTTTTGATGTAGGGTTTAAGAATTCGTGGTCGAATTCTCTCCAAGAAGGGGAGGATGATGAAGGCGTGACCAACCATACCACCTCCTTAGAAGCTCCCTCAAGAAGGATCACTAGAAGCATATCTAGAGGGGAGTCTTCTATTCCATCACCTTTATCTTTGTTTTGCATCACTTTAGTTTGAATTCCCTAAGTTGGTTTCTAGTTGACTTATTTTGGTTGACTTGCTGACTTTGACCCAAAGTTGACCTTTGACCAAGATTATATTAACTTAAACCAACATGCTAATCCTTATTTGTCTTGTTTTGTAGGTAATTAAGAGAAAGTAGAGCATGGCTAGGTGGCACATTGTGATTGGAGCACATGGATGATGTAGAAGAGAGAGGAAAGCAAAAAGCATAAAGTAAAAGCAAAAGTAAACATGTACCTTGTCTCCTTTTGCCTTTTTGGTTTATTCCTTAGAAGGCTAGTTGGTCTCCTTCCTATTTTGGCCTAGAATCCTCATGAGAATGCATTTACCAATCACATCCCTTCACTTGGCCGAGAATCACTCTAGCATTAGGTTAGGGTTTGCCAGTTAATCCTTTTCATGTTTTTGTATTTGCTAAAGGACCCCTATGAACTCCTATTTAAAGGGTGCTCCTTGTCTTGTAAAAGGGTTGATCATTTTGTTATAAACTTTGTGCATTCAACCACCATTTTCCGTGAGCTCTCCTTCCTAGAAGTGAACTCACATTTGCCTTATCTTGCTTGCAAGTGGCTGCAACATCACTCATCTCTAGGGTTTGGTTGGCTTAGATCCCCCTATGAGTGGCGTGCTTCTTCCATTGTTCATCTTCTATGTTTTCCATTTTTATTGTTTCTTCTTTCATTTTGCTCTTTAAGTGTTGTTATTGTCGTGTGTTTTTTAAGCTTGAATCCAACTCTCTTCTTCCTTTCATAAGCTTGAGAAATGAACCTTCACATCTAGATAGCATGCTATCTTAATGTCCAGTGAGAATTTTCAAAAAGCTTTCTTAAACAACTTCACCATATTCATAAATCTAAAAGAAAACAAGATAATCCTTCATCAATGTGGGATAACTTGAGGTAGAAATAAGACTTGTGATATCATAAAATGGCATCAAGAAAGTACAATTTTTTTCTGCTCTTTTCCATTTCTCTGGAGATGGACAAAACTTGTAATTCTCATCAAGCAAGTGTAAACTTGCAAACACTCATTGGTATTTAGGTGCACTTTGAAGCATGAAGAAAGTTGAATTCCACCTTGTTGGAAACATTTAAACACAAAGCACTTTTTCAATCAATGTTCCCAACTTGCTCAATGCATTGCTTAAATTTTATTATTCTACTCTCTGATCTCCTAATATACTTGATGTTCTCGCTTATTTGATCAACACCGTCACAAATCACCTCAATCCTTCTTGCACAGTGAGGTTTAAAATGTGTGCACAACAACACACATGAGAGAAGACACCATCACAAAGTAAAAACAAGCTTCTCATTCAAGGTTTTGACCAAAACATTGTTACTAGAAGCATTATCCAAAGTGATGGAATTTTTTTTTCAAGCCCCACTCGTGTAAAAACTCATTTATCTTTTTACACAATTCTAATCTAGTGTGAGGTAGAGGCAAACGGCAAAAGTTTAGAATTTTTCTACACAACTTCCAATTACTACCAACATAATGGGTTGTCAAACATATGTAACCCTCTATAGTACAAGATGTCCATAAATTCGAAGTTAAACAAATCCTAGATGGAATGCTTGTCAACTCTTCCTTCAACAAGTTTTTTCCTCTCATAAATATTCTCAAAACATCACTCTTAATGGTATTTCTAGAAACCAAAGTAGCATCGGGATTCAAATATGTTATCCAAGTCCTAAGTTCTTCATACTCAACAAATTTGAACGATAAACCATATCAGATAGTAAGATTAGCACACAAATCACATGACACAATTTGATCTATTTTTTTGGATTTTAATTTTCCCTACACATCCATCATCATCATCTGACTCATATCTTCAAACTTGGTTTTGCTACATTTTTCAATATGACACTTTAAATGAGAGGTCCCATACTTTTTACTCCCAACTAAATTTTTTTTATTACAACCATTACATTATGCCATGTCTTTCCCATCCTCACCATGCCCTCTCTTTGTAAAAAACTTCCAACAGTCAAAAGTTGTTGTCTTTTCCTTTTTCTTATTCACTTCAACATTTTCCTTATCAAGCATATCTTCAACATCATTAGCTTTAAAATTGTTGTCCTTATCATGGACATTCCCAACAAGTTCACTAACGGGTTTACTAACTGAATCTTCTTCCATTATTGTAAGCAGTTATCCCAATAAGGTCGGACAACAAAAAAAATATACTACACCAGTTTCTCTATTTTTGTCTGCGTTTATTTTTCTATTTTTACCTTTTAAATAATTTTTTTAATTAAACTAATTATTTTATTAATCTTTTAAGTAATCATTTGTTAATTTAACTATTTTTTTTTCAATTTGACTAGTTTTTTTTACACATAAACATAATAAATAAAAAATTAATTACAGTCAAATTATAAAAATTATTTATATTTAATTTTATAATTATAAGAATGACAATAATAATACTTGTCTATTTTTATTATCATAAATAAATTAAATACAATATTTTTACTTGTTTATATAAAAATTATTTTGGGTTTAATTACTTTTTTTTTCTTAAAAATATCAAGTTGGTCCTCTAGTTTGTTTTTTAGTTTTAATTTGGTCCCGATTTTTTAAAATTTGATACAATTTATTTATTTTTATTAAATTTCTTGAAATGGATCAATGTTTTGTCATTAAAATTGAAGTTGTGAATTAGAATGATTTGCTTTGTTTGTGTAATTAACATAATCATAATGTCAATTATGATGAAAAATTCTTGATCCACTCTAAAAAATTTAACAAAAATGATTAAATTGCATCAATTTTTAAAAATTCGAGACTCAATTAAGACTACAAAAATTGAAGGACTAACTTAACATTTTTATATGAAAACAAAGACAAAAAATAATTCAACCAAAATTTTGACACTCCCAAAATATTAATTAAAGATCCGTAAGTAGCTTATTACTCATATTTTGCCTTGTAAGGTTTAAGTGGCTAAAGTTGATTGCTTGTTTATAAGTTTCTAACTTAAACTTGGAAATTCCGTTAGTAAGGACTTATTCAATTAGAATTGTTTAATATAATTAATTGATAAAAACTGGTTGGTAATGGAAATAAACGTTACCATACATAAGTTTTATTACAAAAATAAATTTGTGTTTTTTTATTGTCTTGTAATTATAATTTTATATTTAAAAGATAATAATTTAGTTAGTTTTAGTAGTCTTGTTTATTTATTTATTGTGAAAGTTGTATATTGTAAAAATTTTATTTAATTCTGTTTACTTTTTCTTTTCACTTATGCGAAAATTTCTTCTTCTCCCTCGCTGGATTTGCTTTAACTTCTCTCTAATATAATTCTTCTAAGCTTCATTTCTTTCATAATCATCATTCATTTAGTCGGAGAACTAAGAATTATTTTCAATTAATCAGTTTTCAATCAAAGTAGGTGTTTGTTTACTTTAATGATTATTTATTTTCTTTCTTTTCTTTTGGATTTGTTATTAATGTTGCTACAATTGGATTTAGAAGAGAAGGGTTAAATAAAGTCTTAGACTTATTTTGCACAATACAAACCGAAACATATTGCAAAAAACAAGTATTATCGACATCCATTATCCATTAACTTCAAAAATCCGTTCATAAATGATTTTTCAAACGAAATTTCAATGGACAAAAATTTGTCGGTATGAACACAATTGGTAATTTTTTTCAATAAAACATGACATCTGTCGATAATTACTGATGAATATATTCGTGGTAATTATCAAAAGATATCTTCATTGATAATAACGAACTTCAATCAACTCTCATTATAAGACATTACCATGAATCTTCAGTCGATAAAATCACAAAATATTATCGAAGGATTTTTTTCCATCAGTAAATGACATAACATTACCAACATAACGACAGACAAATATTTGATGCAACTAAAACAACTTATCGATAATATAAACTATTTTACTGACGAATATTTTGCTTGTCGGCAATATAAACTATTTACAAAATTTAATTATATTGTTTGAAAAATTGAAAGATGAAAAAGCAAGAAATAAAAAGTGGTGAAACATTTAATTTTAAATAAATATTTGAGAGACACTACAAGAAAATGTCTTATTAGTCACCAATTTTAGTGACTAAAAGTTATTAGTCATTGTAGTGACCAATTTAGATACCATTTTACAAAATTAAAATTTATTGGTTACTAAAATAGTTAGTTATATAAATAAAAAATTATAATTGGTTACTAAATTTGTCACTAATTAATTAGAGACCAATTTAGTAACTAAGTTATTTTGGTAGCCAAAACTTAGGTAGCTAATTTTTAGTGACCAATTTTCTTTGGTAGCCAAAACTATGGTAGCTAATTTTAAAAACCAATTTAGTGACCAATTATAATTTTTTATTCATAATAGTAACTATTTTAGCAACCAATAATTTTTTTACTTTGTAAACTTGTATCTAAATTAGTAATTATAGTAACTAACAACTTTTGGTGACTAAAATTAGTTACTAATTAAGCATTTCTTGTAGTGAGAATGATTTAAAAACTTATTTCTTAAAATATACACACTAATATGATTTGTATGATTTGTATGGGCACATCTATTTAATAATTTGTAAGTAATGGTGCTATACAACTTATTTTTAGAAGAAATTTACATATATAACTTAATTCATTATGGTCACAATTATTTTTCTATTTATTTCAAGATTTATAAAATATCAAGAAGATTCATAAAAATGTTTATCTAGTATTGTTTTTAAACAAATAGAAATAATAATAAGGATAAAATGCGGTTGGTGTTTGTAAGTTAAAAACTCGGTGGCCAAAGAAAACAATTGTTATAAAAAAAAACGGTTGAATTAATTTTGTCATCACTAATAAAATTAGTGATGTATTAATGTCATTGCAAAAGTAATTAATTAACCCTCGTTAATATTATAATTAAAATACTTCATTTCCCAATCTAAGTATATGTATATATCATAAGCCAATTTCTTATGAAAATGTCATTTATTGGTGATTACATTACAACAAAATGTCTCATCAATAATCAATTTTAGTAATCAAAAGTTAGTGGTCTCTGTAGTGAAATTTAAATACCAAATTACAAAATAAAAAAATGATTAATTATTAAAATAGTCACTATTATGAATAGAAAATTATAATTGATCTCTAAATTAGTTTTAAAAATTTAGCTACCAAAGGTAATTGGTCACTAAACATTAACTACCAAAGTTTTTGCTACTAAAGTATTGGTTTCTAAATAAGTATCCAATTAATTAGTGATCAATTTAGCGACCAATTATAATTTTTTATTTATAATAGTGACTATTTTAGTAACTAATAATTTTTTATTTTGTAAATTGGTATTTAAATTAGTCATTGTAGTGATTAACAACTTTTAGTCACAGATTAGTTGTTAATTAGACTTTTTTTAGTCTTATCAAATATAAATAATAGTTTTTTTCAACTATACCCAATTTTATTAAATGGCAAAGTCATGTTTTGAAGTTTTAGTAAGGGTTGCATATATAATATACCCACTTAAATTAAAAATAAAACACGTACACACTTAGGATTTATAATCCAAGCTTCACTATAATAAACATAGTATTATATTATGGCATATCCATTATTAACATAAATCATATAAATTAAGAAGTTTATAAAAAAATACAAAATGATGAAAGAAAAAACAATATTTGTCATTATTACTCGTGAGCATCTGGAAGAAGGTTTCACTCAGGTAAAGATAAGGTTTAGGACAAAAACAAAAGCAAAACACAACGGACAATGATATTTTGACTACTAAATTTTAACAACTTTCTCTTACAATTTTAGGTAGCATATTTTGAGTGATTCTCCATTTTTTCATTCAATATTTCAAAACCACTCAAAAAATATCACATCATATTATAAGAAAAAGTAGTTAAAATTTAGTAGTCAAAAAATTATTTTCCAAAACAAAAACAAGAAAACGCATGATGTCTACTTGGTTATACTCTTTGTCTTCTAAATTTATCAAGTAGGGTTTAGTAGATGATATATATATAAGTTTAATCACGACGCTCATACTTGCGAGCCCATATATGTTTTCTGTTTATTTGAAGCTTCGCGACATGTTTCCCTTTCAAAATTTGATCAACTGTTCTTACACTCTTCAAAATCATTATTGCAAACAAAGATTGATCTTGCACACCAGTGTTTCCCATAGACAAATTCTCCACACAGTCTCCAAACGAACGTTTAAACAGTTTGATCACCTCACCTTCTGACACAGGGAAGCCTCTAGAAAATGTCAGAAACATGGATTTATCATCAGCGGTGACATCATCACAGGGTCCCTTCAACCAAATTCTCAAATCAAACAAGTCCATGTTCGTATAACTGTCTGGTGGATTAATGTTGAAGGAACCAAACAAAGGGTGTGGAAAACCTGGGATGGTGACAGGACTGTCTGATGTGTTGTTACCTCGTGATGTCCGAGCTCTGCTTGTGTTCTTGCTTCTTATGATTATCTGCAAAACATCAGCAAAAATTCGAGCACAGATATTTTTTAGTACACTTTTTATACCAGCGATTATGGTGTACCTTTTTTCCTTAAATATTTTAAGAGATATGCGCTTTTGTGTTAAGTTTTGTGTTGAGGGCAAACCACCATTGTTTGGGGTGGCACAGTTTTCTCTCTCTAAGCATTTTAAACACGATGCAGCTTCATCAACAAGATCATTGATTGCAGAAGCATGAGATAAAGCCATCACTTTGTGACTGATATTGGGGTATCCATTGTGTTCAAGCCAAATCCACAATGCCATGACCAGAAGGGATTGTGTCAAGTCACGTCGCAGTTTGAAGATCAGAAAACAGAAAACCTCACGGTGAGTTCTGTGAAATAGGTGAAGTTCATCTGTGGAAATTGGACCCATTCACAGTGATGAAACAAACACAGAGAAAGAGAGAAGAAGAAAGAAGAAGTGTGATAACTTGAATGTGAAAAAAAAAAAATGAGCTTTTTAAAACTCATAAAGGTTAGACATATATTAATTAGGTTTGACAAGTGAATGAAGAACTTTAATGTAACTGAAATATAAATAAATATAAATAAATAAACATAATAAAATTGAACCATGCATTTAATTGAAGAAAAATTGTGGACCTTCTTTAATAAATCATCTCAATTTTTTTAAGCCTTTTATCAATAATATCCAACACATAATAATTTTTTTAATACACAACAACTAGAATTTTTCATATTTTATTAGAAAACTTTTACAAATTTATTAAAAAATTTATAAAAAAATAAACATTTTTCCTGTAATTTTTCTTAAAAATTTTAATTGACAAATAATTTCTTTATAAATAATTATTTTTTATAAAATTATAAAATGCACAAATAGTTTTTATAATTTTTAGAAAAATATATTTTTATAAAAAATATTTTGTAAAAAAATTAATAGTAGATTCTGAAAATTTTTCATGACAAAATTTATAATAATTTCCTATCAAAAATTTTTTAAAATAAAATTGACAAAAAAAATAGTAAGTTGCTTTTAATTGACCCACTCGGTATATATATTCTGATTTTGATCTCTCATTCCAATTTTGGTTTGAATTAGTAGACGATGAACACAATTTTTCATGAGAATTAAAGAAGTTTTAATTGAAATAAAAAACGTAATTAAAAAGGTAAAAATATTTAATATATTAATAGTAAAAATGTACTGTTTTTATTGAATATGGAATATTTCATTGATAATATAAAATAATTATTTGTTGATAATAGTGCTAATAACACAATGAATTATTATTTAAAAATGGTTAAAAATATTTATAAGTGGTTATGGTTTAAATATTTGTTAAACTATTATGTAATAATATATTATTATGGCAGTGTTTTAGTCGATTAAATGAGTTAGTTTTGACTTCATTCTAAAGTACATATTATTTATTTCTTCTCCATATCCTCTTTATTTCCCGTGCAATTTTTATGAGTTTTTTTTCTCTAAAAATACTGTAAACTATTTTGTGTATTGCATGATATATTGTTTGATTCAAGTAAAAATTTAAATAAATAAAAAGTTTAAACACACAATAAAATACAACTATAATGAATTTAATGATTTAATCATTTCTTAACTGATATCTAATCATTTGTTTAGCTAGTTTATAATCTTGTTTAGTGGATACATCCTATATTTAGATGTACAAAGAAAAATGAATAAAAAGGTAAATTATGAGATAATTTTAATAAATATATATATATATATATATATATATATATATATTATGGCTTTTACATTGAACAATAAAAGGGAGAAAGTATGGAAAAATGTAATTAAAATAATTCTTTTGTTACATAATTTTTTTAGGATGAAGACAATGTCTCTCTTACTATAAGAATAAAGTGAAATTTATCTTAGATCAGAATAGACGTGAAGAAAAAAATCAGCATGCATTTTCTGTCTTGAAACTTTTACAGAGTTGTCTTTGAAAAAATTTATCTTCCTTTGTAATATACTTTTTTTTAAAATATTTGAATTGAATTATTACAAAATTGTAAGTCTTTGCAATAATTAGTATGTATTTTTTAACGTATATCGTGTTTATATTCAAAGATCATCAGTTGTTATAAAAATAAATAAATATTCTATAACTATAATCATTTATTACTTTAATAATAAAAATATTACCCTCATTAATTATTTATGTATTTAAGATGTTTTTTTTTTAGATTTTAAAATTTAAAATAAGTAATATAGTACGATAAACATTCGCTTAAGACCGCATTCATTAAAATCAATATCCCACCTAAATTTGTATTTGGGAAGGGAAAATTATCGGATCAATAATTTTGTAACTTTATTTTCAAAAAAAAAAAATCATGTAAAGTCATTTAATGACTATTTTCGATTTCTTCAAGTGTGATTGTTGATTGATCATTTTTATAAGATGCAACGAAGGGAGAAAAACGCATTCTTAGTTTGATCTAACTGATATCCGATGAGCAATTTCACATAGACCACGACAAAACAATGATCCTTAAGCATTGACTATGATTCAGACATAGACCTTGGAATTTGCGTTTCGTATCTTCTTGAAACAACTCATCTTATGAAATAAGAGAAATTATTTTTTCAATTGTTTTTTTAAAAAATATAGGATTTATTATATGACTCATTATTGAAAATATTTACTTAATATATTTTTTATTTAACTTATTTTTAGGAAATATTTATGTTTTTAGAAATATATTTCAATTTTAGAAAATATTTTATATTTTATATGCAGTTACATCTTATTATATATATTTATATATATATATATATATATAGTATATGAATAAAATAAAATAATAAGTTTCTTCATATAACATATCTATTTTATCTAGAGCTGTCAAAATGGGTAATCCGACCCAGCTCAACCCATCACGGGTTGATGATTTAGTGAGTCAACCCAACCCGGCTCACTTTTTAGCGAGCCAAAAAAATTCGAACCCGGTCCGACCCACTACGGGTTGACTCACGAGTTCACTTAATTAAAAAAAATACAATTTTTTAATTATTTTTCAGTCAAAACTAAATTATAATTCTAATTAAAATCTAAATAAACTTTAATACAATCCAAATACAAACCAAAATCAACAAAATACAAATTATTTAGTGTTGGCTAAAAAAAACAACCTAACATGATCCAAATTTAAAACTCAATTTAATAAAAAAACACTTGTGTTACCCTTCTATCTGCGGGTTGGTGAGCCAACCCAGCTCACAATGGGTTCAACCCGGATGAGCCGGGTCAAAAATCAATCCGTATTAAAATTTATAAAAAATTTCAACCCAACCCGACCCAAGCCCGTGGTGAGCTAGGTTGGCTCGCGGGTTCCAACCCATTTTGACAGCTCTAATTTGATCTGTCATATATCTCATAGTTTTATAATCTCTAAAAATTCTCAACACCCACAATATTTCATACTACAATTGTATGGCTCCTAATATTTCATATGGTGATTATATGACTCTTAAAATTTCATAAATTCACATACATCTCAATTAAGATGGCATCAAACTCTCCCTATTAAAATGCAGACTTAAACAAATATTTATTGTACTATCAAACAAAATGCTATTCATTTAAAAGAAAACGTATTATTCCTAACTTGACAGACTAGCATCAATTAATGATAATTGGAAGTTACTATAGAGACTATTAATATTATTATTTTCTAAACATTTATGAAATATTAATTTTTCAAATAAAATTATTAAAACTTCACCAAATAAAAATAAAAAAGATTAATGTTTCACAACTCATCAAGATAACATTGAAAAACTACAATAATTGCATTTTAATTGTGCTTAATTAGTAATCAACCAGGTTTTTATATGAGACCAAAGTGAGATCCACTGTATCAATTACACACTCCTTTAAATGCATTCTCTCTCACAAGTTGAATTTTTTTTTGAAATTACAAAATTTTGTTACAATATTTAACATTGATCTTTCTTGATTTTGTAGTTTCAATTAGAGAGAGTGCTAAAACAAAAATGTTAGAAGGTCTATTTTTATCACTCCTTTTACTTTGGGGTATAATATGTTTTTTGTCTGTTAAATATGTGTTGAACTTTACTTTGAAAAAATATTACTAATGGTCAAAATTTTACCATTGGTTGATTATTTAAGTTAGCATTCCATGAGATTCAAAATAATTACATACTAAAAAAAATATCATATTATCGAGTAACTTATCAATGGAACAAATTCTTCGGTAAAATAGAATTTAGTGATAGATTTTATCGAAAAAACGATAAAACATAATTTATCAACAAATTCACTACTAAAACTTATTATATTATATGAAATTTTTCTTGCAAATTTGTCAAGAAAATTTACAAGAAAAGACTTTTTCCTGTTATTTCTTTTAAATCTTAATTGGTAGATAATTTCTTTATGTGTAATTATTTTCTACAAAATTATAAAAATCGTAAGGGAAACTTATTATTTATAATTGCTCAAATTTTTATCTAGTTGATGGGTTGTGGCTTATGGTGATCATAAATGGTATTCTATGACATTTGTGATATTAAAGTTTTCTTTTGGAATGTATTGTTTATATGTCACTACAAAAAATATGGTTATTATCTACGTCAGTATTTCGTAGATAATTGACATTTTTCGTAGGTAATTTGAATTTATCTACAAATTACCTACGAAGTAAATTTTATAGCTATTAAGCTGGTAGGTAATTTTATCTACGAATATGAGTTTTGTAGGTAACTTACCTACAACCATTATCTAAACTCATCACTTACTTGACCAAAAAACTCAATTCGCGAATGCTTCCTTCCCCAGATTAGGGTTTGTGTGTGCTTCTTTTTGGTTTATGAAGGGTACTTGTAAGACCCGTGAAAATTAATTAATTAAATAAATAAATAATTAATAGATACAGATAGTGAAAGCCTTTAAGAAATTAATTATTGATTTATATGATGTGGAAAAGTACTAGCTCAAATGGTTGAGAGTACTTGGTTGTGTTGAGAGGACTTGAGTTCGAGTCCTATATATGTATGCCAATTGTGTGTTATATGTTTGATTATGTTGAGTGATAATATAATCATAGAATTATATGAATTATCACGAAACATGAATTGGTTGATTGGTTGTGCATGAAATTAACGTTGGCATGAGTATGGGTTTAAACCTTGGTAGATACAAATTTACTTTCTTTTTGATAAAATTAGTTTTGGCATGAAGGCTAGAAAATAGCCACTAAATGGACCTTGAATGGTAATTTTGGGTGAGAAGAAGGGTTTTTATGCTTGTCATTGTGTCATAGTTAGAGGAATACGAAATTGGAGAGTGTGTTGTGAGGATTGAGTGCATTTGGGAGCTGAATTGAGGGGAAGTGCTAGGCGGCCTAGTGGTCAAAGAGGAACTCCCAAGAATCTCCATTTTTAGCAAAGGAATCCAGGTTAGGGGAGCTTTACGCATTAATTTTACACGATAATTTTATTTTAAGTCTGACTGACAAGCTAAATATGGTAGATTTACGTGTTAATTTTATTTTAAGTCTGATTGACATGCTAAATATAGTATGATTATGCATGAATTATTTTATTCCATTTAAAGCTAGTATTTTTGGAAATTTCCAAAATTTGTCTGGCCGACAATGAATTGTCGTCAGACGACTCATTCCTTTTATAGGCCTATTAGGATTCCTATAGAGGAACCACTTGTCAAATATAATGTAAAATAGTCAATTTGACCAATGTTGACCGTTGTTGCCTAGGGTTGACTAGTTGACCAATCTTGACTCTTTGATAGTTCATTGAGAGGTTGCCACGTGTTAGAGTAGTCTCTCTCTATCTTCATTAGGGTTTGATTGTCGTGAGTGGTTGCGCGAAGGTTACTGTGGTTGCGCAAAGGTTACTGTGATTGATGTGGTGGCAGTGGAAATACCGGAAGGGCTAGGTCTGCGACTGTTGCAGAAAGATGGTGATCCTGGCGTGATGCGAAGATTGGGGCTGCAGATTCGACGGTTCGTGCAAGAAGACTGGTTGAGCACGACTGTTCGTGCGTGGAGATGGTGGTGGCAGCAGGATGAGCGGAGAAGACGACGCAACAGAGCTCTGTGGTGGCTGTTGTAGGTCTCGCGAGCTCCGATAGTGCAGCCATGGTGGATGCGTTTCCCGGCATGAGTGAAACGAGCATGGCTGCGTGTGGTGCGTGGACTATTACGGATGAGTGCAGGCGCGGTCTATTCCGGCAAGCTCAGGTGGTGCAGCCATGATGGTTTACCGATAGCGTGATGATTTGAAGGAGACAGTGGCGCGAAGAGGAAACCATGCAGGTCCATTTTGGGTTGTTGCAGAGGACGAAGATGATTGTGAGAGGGAGCAAGGCGTGTTGCAGCGGTGTTGCGTGGCTGACGCAGGTTCCGCGAGTGGTGCGACAATGGCGGACTTCTGGCAGCATTGGTGTCGGAGATATCGTGCGAGAAGATGGTGGTTGGTGCGAAGGTGGTGGTGCGATGGAAGAAGCGTGTTGCAGCGGTGTTGCGTGGCTGTCGCAGGTTCCGCGAATGGTGCGTTAATGGCGAACTTCCGTCAGCGTTGGTGTCGGAGATGTCGTGCGAGAAGATGGTGGCTGGCGTAGAAGAGACAGGTCGACAAAGGTGTGTTGACGGCCGGCGTTAGGTGCAACAGCTTCGGCATGGTGAGGGTGAGAGAGGAGGAAAAATTAGGGTTAGGGTTTTTGAGTGTGTGGAGAAGAGAAGGTGATGAGGTGTCATTCTATGATTGGGTATTTTAGTGAGTGGAGGATTGATGACGTGGTAAGTTTTAAGTGGTTATTTTAGTGAGTGGAAAATTGAGGACGTGACAAGCTTTAATTAGTTATTTTAGTGAGTGGAGGATTGCCATGTGGCGTAATCTGGTTGAATGGAGTTTAAGTGATATTAGGGGTGTAAATTAGTAAAAAAAAGGGGTGCAAAACAGAGTTAGAAGACCCAATTTCAGGAGGGGTGTGGAAAATAAAAAAATTGGAGGTGCATTTAGCTTCAGAAATATTCCTTTTCAGAATTAGATGACCTAGTTGCAGAAGGGGTTGTGAAAATGAAAACTGAGGGTGCATTTAGCTTTTGAATTATTTCTCTCCAAAATTCTGATTTTTAGACTTATTTTATGACTTGAAATATTCCCAATTTACACTCTTAAGGCCCTAAATTAAATTTCAGTTGCATTATTAAACTTAAGAATATCCAATAATATATTATGCAACTAAAATCAATCCTTAAGAGCAAAAAGGATATTAAATCCCCAAAATTTAAACATTTAATGAGGGCAAAGGTTCGAACTCATCATACCCTTCAGGCGGTTTGGAAGTGGGAGGTGCTTGGCGCCTCGTGAGCAGCGCCAAGCGATATTGTTGCAGCAGAATTATATGTTGTTCGTTTGATTTGCGTGGTCTACAAGGCTTCTAGGATATGTTCCTTGAGTTGTGGCTCAGAACATATCCCTTGAGTTGTGGCTCGGGATAGGGGTTAAGCACGTGGTATTTGTAACGTTCTAGTCGGAAATTACTTATTTAAAAATAAAATAAACTAAATATAATAAAAACAACCTCATTTATTAATTACTCCTTTCCCAAAACGCGAAAAAGTTTTGAAATATTTATTACATCGCAATAAACCAAGTAAAACCATAATGTTCAAGTATTACAACCGTAAAATAGTTATGAAGTCAATACAATGATCCATAAGCTTTTCAAATAAAATAAAATCCAGTGAAATGCCCTTAGCGATTTTCCCCACTCCGTCTCTAACCATCCACATGCTCACCTGTATCAACATATGCTCGCATGTAACGAGTTACATGATCGTCGCCAATCACACACAGATAGGGTGAGCTCATTTAAATAAACCAAACAAATATAACAATAAATACAACATCTCAAGTAGGGATGGCAAAAATACCTGCGCCCGCGGATAAAACCCACGACGGATAGTTACTACCCGCGGGTATTTATTATCCGCAGGTAGCGAGTATTTTAATACCCGCTTATAAACGGGTCGGGTACGGGTATCATACTATCTATACCCGTGGGTACCCGTTACCCGCAAAATATTAAAATTTAAATTTAATTTATATTTTATTAAGTTAAATTTAATTAAAAATAAAATTAACAGTATATTTTATTATGTCAAATTTAATTATAATTAAAATTTAATCTAATTTATAATTTTATATTAAAAAATTTATAAAATATATTTTTTTTTAAATATTTGTGGGTATCGAATATCCACGGGTACCCACGGGTTTTAAAAATATCCACGGGTACCCACGGGTTTTAAAAATATCCGTGGGTATTTTTTAAACGGATACTCGGCAGGTAAACGGACAGGTAGCGGGCGATTTTTTTTTAACGGGTCAGGTTGCGGGTAGGCACTATCCGTGCTCGACCCGACCCGTTGTCATCCCTAATCTCAAGATTATAACCCGTGTTAGTATTTTTCCTTTTTTCCTTAGTTCCTCAACTTTCAACCCTTAATTTAGACATCTATTATTTCTACACCCTTGGGTGACTTCACTAATCGATCTTTGATGCACGAGTGTCTACTCGCCCCTCCGACTACAGGCCACCACCTGATAGTCCACACGCGGGAATAAATTTGTCGTAGCCTCTCACCGTGACACCAAGTGGAGTTCCTCAAAACGAATAGAAGTCTGTAGTTGTTCCCAGACTACCAAAACTCTAACAGATACACTAAAGAGGGCAATCATTCGAAACCTCGTCGTACGAGCCACGATCTCACACCCTCCACTGGACTTCCTAAACCACCAGGCTACAACCTAGAGTGGCCACGTGTTACCCCAATACAAGATACACTTGTAACTAAGCCCCCAACTAAAGCATCGACTCATGAACATCACCTAAAGTTGTGTAGAAATCCTTCCTCGCGCACCAATTCTGCACCAAAACTGCTTGGCGCGCCTCTCGCGTCGCTAGGCGGAACCTGGTTCCAGACCGCCTGGCGGGCATCTCACAAACAGAAGCCTCACTGCTCCGTCACCGCTTGACGGACTCCACCCCGCCGCTAGGCGCCTCGCGTAGGCAGTGGCCACTGCCACTATTTTAATACTCTGTCATCAGGCAGCTCGCCCCGTGCTGCCAGGCACCATAACAGTAGCACAATGCTACTAGTTTTTTGCACATTGAACAGGTTCCAAAGCACCCAAGTACTCAACATGTAAATCAGAACACAGTTACAATCATCCAAATCATAATTGCACAACTGATTCTCAATACACACATTCAATCATACCACAATAGTTATCAGAATTGCACATATGCGACAAAGCAACACAAACAGTGAATCATACATTCCTGCCGCCTCCACACACCAATCTCAATCATGCATGCATATTTATAAAAACTAATTTGTACTTTCACCCACTGCACTTAGCAAATTTTCCAATTTAATAGCATACATCTCCTTAACCATAATGGTACATTCTACTTCACATTCATCCTTTTACCAAAGCAATCCACCCATAATCATTTAATCACATCACATAGTGTCCTAATTACAAGTTCCAATTACATACAATCCTTATCTCGTTCAACATAAACCTCGTTTAGTTTAACATGATTTTCTCAATTATTACCTATTCATACATCATCAATTCTTATTCCTTACCTGAGTTTCATCCACCCCACTGCCCTGTTAATCCATATCACTTGTCATAAGTTATCCCACATAATACACGATCTCGCACCACACAGACAAAAATCCACACTCTTGTTGAACTGAGGCGTCGCCTGGCGACAACTACTAGGCCACCAGGAGGCTCACGAATTTTTGGGTTCAATCCAGATTCTTCCTTTAACGATATGAACACTAACTTCCCCAATTACCACTTCTTCTACGCGTTTTGACACATTTTCAATAGCAAACAAGTTGTTCAGTTCAATATTAATACCCATTGCATTCTTGACATACACAGAGTACCAATCAACATATATGATACGTATTACATCATCTCTCATTCCAATATGAGCTCTCATACCCCATCATACAAAGATTCATGCAATTTTCTCAACTACACAATTATAACTAATAATTCATCATGCCAATTATTCACGCACAATACAAATTCAATTCCAGCAGCATCACACCACTGAAACATCAATGACTAGAGAAAACTGGGCAACCCAGTTCATGCCGCTTGGCGGGTCGCCTTCAGCCGCCAGGCGGTTCATAGTGAAAACCCAGAATTTGGGATTCTGGAGCATGCGTCGCCTGGCAGGTCATTCAACGCCGCCAAGCGGTTTCTGCATATTTACAGAAAAGTGACAAAATTAAGATAAATTGACATACTTTGCATTTCCAAGTCTCAAGCACATTACGAAAACAGACAATCACGATTAAATCAAGGTAGGAACTCTCTTAACCTGGTTTCCTTTGCTTAAAATTTGAGTATCCCTTGGTTCTCCCTTTGCTTCAACAATAACCTTCCTTGATTTCTCTCAATTCAACCTTAATGATCCACTCACACTCTCAATTCCCATTGATTTTCGCACTTCTCTACCTATCCAACAATGACAATTGCAGAAACCTTTCTTTTCTCCCTCAATTTGCTTTTTAATAGTGTCTTAATGGTGGATTAAAGTCCCAAAACGAAAATTGTCTTATTGATGATGTTAATTATCATTCAAGCACACTTAATAGACTGTTTTCCAGCCACCCTTGGCTGCTATGTCTGCTAGGGTTTCCTTTAACCCATCAAATTCAAGCCAAAACAAAAAATAGCAAAAATAAAGTTTAATTTGGGTTCTCCAAGGCTTGAACCCACAGTCATGCCAATGCCAAATCAATGCTTAACCATTGAACCAATTCATGTTTCATGCTAACTAATATAATTAAATTATTATAATATCTCAAAACATGATCAACATATATTAAAAATAATAATAATTAACTAACACACAATTGGCATACATAGGACTTGAACCCGAGTCCTCTCACACAAAAAAAGTACTCTCAAGTTGGAATTTAATGCCATAAAGGCTCCCACCTCCCACATTTATTAACTATTTATTTATTTATTTAATTAAATTCCACAGATCTTACAATATTCCTTGAGTTGTAGCTCAGAATAGCATCTGTTGAGTTGTGGCTTGGGATGGCGAAGGAACACGAGAAACTTTTGAGTTGTGGCTCGGGTTGGCGAGTGCTGCCGGTGTGAGTGTGCACGTAGCGACGTGTACAGATGGGTCTACTTAGATTGTCCTCCTCAGTAATAACTGACGAGTTTGGTAGTCTTGGGACATACGAATGTTATTCGTATTGGGAACTTCACCTGGCGTTACGGTGTATGATCCGTAGCATGGTTTTTTGCACGTGCTCTACCAGTTGTGGCCGGTAGGTGTGGCAGCAAGACACCTTGAGGTACTCATTAGAAGATGTAGAACACGACTAACGTGGTAGAAGCCATGTGTTATGGAATCAAAGGATGGTTTTCCTTTGATGTGTTTGTGATATATGTATTTGTTGTGTGTGTGTGTGTATATATATATATATATATATATATATATATATGTGTGTGTGTGTGTGTGTGTGTGTGTGTGTGTGTGTTTTATTATGTTAGTTCACCCTATTTGCTTGTGTTTGGCAATGATCGTGTACGCGGTACACGGGAGCATATGATGTTGCAGGTGAATCTGGTGAGACTTGGAGCCGGAGCGGGGCTAGAGTGGGATTCAGATTTTTGTTCATAGTTTTTATGATGTTTTGGAACAGTTGTAATAATTTATATTATTAGACTTGGATTTTTTATTATGGATTTTTATGTAGAAGTTTTGAGAATATTTATTACTATTATAAAGTTCTAAATTTCCCGCGTTTTTGGGAATTGATGTTTTAATAAATGAAGCTGGTGTAATATTTTTGTACTTTATTATTTAAATCCGTAATATTCGGTCAGGATGTTACAGTACTGGTTCTATTTCATGAACCTTGTTCCTCGCCAGAGCACAGTCGCGAATTGGGATGCAGCGTCTCTTCTATCGTGTGAGTGACGGGGTTGAGACAGAACGCGTTGAGACACTTTGTTGCCGACGAAGCTCTTGACCTCAGTCGTATTGCTCTCAATGGAGCACCAACATCGCTGCATGTGAACTCAGAGAGGGGTCGATGAGGATGCACGGGGAGGTTGGGAGGGCTCGATGAGGACGCACTGGCAGATTGGGGCCAAAGTGTTATGGTACGGCAAGATAAACTCTAACTTAAAAAAAATATTTTATGTTAATCATATTATTTTTAATAAAAAATTATATAATTTTTACATATGAAGTTTTTTAGTAGGTAATTTTTTTTAAAATAATTTTTATATATTTTTTTATAATATTTATTTTCTACACTCAATTTCGTAGATAATATTTCGTATGAAAAAAATTTGTCAAAGTGTTTCATATTTACCTACGAAATTTTTCATATATAATTTATCTTTTTGTTATCTACGAACATTAATGTTATCTATAAAAAAATTTCGTAGATAAAATAAAATTATTTATGAAAAAAGTTCCGTAGATAATTTTTCGTAGATAATGGACAGTTTCCTTGTAGTGTGTTATTGAGTTGTTACGAATGAAATTGGTTTGGCCATGGTTTCTAGAATCAGGGAATTTAGGTTCTTTGATGAGAGTCAGTTCATTTTATTATGTTATTATTTGTTTATTCTGTTACCTCACCCTATTTGCTTGTGTTTGGCGATGATAGTGTAATTCGTTACATGGGAGCAAATGATGTTCCAGGTGAGGCTGGTGAGGCAGAATGTCGGAGAGGGGAAGCATGAGAGTTTTATTTTATGGTTTATATATACTATTTTTGTAAACATGAGTTAATATCAGTTTTTGAATATGTAAATATTGCGTTCAATTATGATTTTTGGTTTTAGCGCTTTTAATAAAGTTGAAACTTTCCCATGATTTGGAAAAGAGTATTGATAATAAATGCAAGTTTGTTATTAATTATATTTTAATTTATTTAAATTAGTAATATCCGACCATGACTTACTAAAGGTTAGTTGTTTTGAATGGTAAGATCTAGCATGTTGAAATCTTGAAATTAGATTTCGTCCATATCCCAAACTTTGATACAATTTTATCCTTCAACTTTAAAAATGAATGGAAATAGTACCCCTCACCAAACGACATAAAGGATTTCTTGATGTGACAAACTGCGTTGTCACGTGTGTATCCACGTATTGACATGTATGTGTCCATGTATTGACGTGGACACACATGTAGTCATATAATTTGTCACATCAACAAATCTCTAACACTGTTCGGTCACAAAGACAACATCTATTCATTAATAAAGTTTAGGGATGAAAATTATTCAAAGTTTAGGATAAAGATGAAATTCAATTTCGAATGAGAAACAAAAGACATATTTCACGTTTTAAAAATAATATTAGATGATTTTGACTTCATTAGCAAAATTATTTTACACATTATATACATTCTACATACGAAATATAAAATTATAAAATAAAAAAAAAAAGTTGTAACCAATAATTTATTGCTTACAGAAACATAGGTTAAAGTAAAAAATGCAAGTCTTTAAAAAATTATTTTATTTTCTTGCAATTTTACATGTTTTTTAATTCATTTTCTATTTATTTTATATCGTTATACAATTTAAATGTTTTCTACTACAATATAATTACAAAGTATCATTACATTTTTTGTGAACTATTTCTATAGAAAAAAAAACTTGTCTATAAATTAAACATTTAACATCATTTACATTTTCATAGAGGATAAAAAAAAACAAAAAAGAAAAATAAATATTTTTCTATTAAAATAAAGTTCTATTAATTTTCTATTATAATTTTATTTTACGTAATTTTACTATTTCTATTTCACAAGTTTTATTATACAAAAGATAAATGTTTAAAAAAGTCTTGACAGGTTTTTAAGTCATATTATGTAGTCATGATTGTGAGAAAAACAATTATAGGTTCATTATTTTGATATATTTTATCATACACACATACATCTTTTATCATATATACTTTTATGTACATCATTCTATTTCAATTTATTGAATTAAAATTTAATTTTTGTGATGAGTTTATATTTATGTCCTCATTTAATGTTTAATTCTGAATTTTTAATTGAATTTTGTTCTTAAAAGATTGATTTAATTGGGATCTCTTATAATTAGGTTTATTAGGCATGAGATACAAAAAGATGTTAAAAATAGTTTTTTAAGCTGTATAAATATTTTTTGGATATTTTGAGGTGTTTTAGTGTAGTTACAGTTAAGTTGAGCTCGTGGATGTGTGGAAAAAAATTGATTAAAGCTTCAAGACACCTTAAATATAAATCCAAGAATACGAAATTATCAAAATCACAAAAATCCAAGCCAAGCATTGGAAGAAGAAAGAAAGAAAAACTTGAAAAAGTGAAGAAGTTTGGTTAAGACAATAAGAGGGAACATGAAACAAAAATTGCACCTTGCACTGATGGATTTGTAAATCTACAACAATGATTAATTGAGCAATAATCTTTAGATAACCGATGAAATCAATCTACTTTCTTTATCATTGTTTTTTTATATCTTTTTATCTTTATTTTTTTCTGTTATTTTTTGCAATTTTATTTGATTAACTCTTTTTTATAGTTTTTATAATAACTAATTTGCTAGAAATCAATTCCGTGTTTGTTGGGAGACGACTAAGGTTTGACTTTACGCATACTAATCTTTTGGCTACTTTCTTAACAATACTGAAGTTGTTACAGATAAGAAGTATTAATTTGATCGCTTCACGACAATATTATCAAATTTGGCATCGTTGCCAGGGAACACAGTTAAAATTTTTATCATTTTAGTTCTTTTTTTATTGTTTTGATTTTATTTTTGTTTATCACTAACATTTTATTTTTCTTATTCTTTATTTTTTTAACATTTATTTTATTTTCTTTAGTCATTTTCAAATTTTTTAAGCATAAATTTTGTTTGAGGAATTTTGTTGGGAAATTTGTGAAACTAGTTGGGAAACACTTTGGCTAAGGAAATGTAAGGTACTTAAGTTGTCCATTGAGATGCACCTCTCTTTCCTAGAAGTCTACTCAACAAGCTTTCAACTTGTTTCTTTTTAGAAAACTTCTTTCAAAAATGCAGAATCATTTTTCATACGAAAATAATCAACAATGTAATTTTCAAATGGATTACAATTACTATCCACAACAACCATGTGTTCCACATAGTTTTCGGCAATAATATTTACCACCACAGCAAGTTGAAGTAACCAATGGACCATCCTACAGTGAAGTTATGATACTAATGAATGAAGTTATATACAAATGAGAGGCCATGGATGAAAGATTGTAAGTTTATCAATAATGAAAAAAATATTGAGCAAGAGTTGTATGAAAATAAGCAAATATTATCTTATATGTTGGGGGATGCAAGTAACAACAACTTTATAGAATTACTTGTAACTGTTAATACCACCCTCCAACCCCATTAGAGATCTCCTGAAACTCCAGAATTTAAAGCACTTTGTCATGAAATAAAAGATATGTTTCTAAAGTTGGCCATTAGAGATGAACAAATGTTTAAAGATTTAAGTCAGCTAATTAATGACAAAGTTAAAAAGGTTACTTTGGAAAGTTTGATGAATATGATGACTGAAATGATGAAGATGAATCAAACATATCAGCAAGAAATCAATGAAATGAAACAGGGGATGGATACAACAGAATCACATCACATGAGATATTTGTTGATATGTATGATGATGCTCATAGTAATGTCTACTGATGGACATGTTAATTATACTAAGGATGTTGCTGAAGTTGATGAAGAAATTAAAGATTCTCACACTAACATATCTACTGATGGATATGTTGATGTCGCTTAATGTGAATATAAAGTTTTATCTGCTAATGATGACATGCATACAAATGATCTTCTTCAGGAGCAAAGTTGTGAGAATAATAGAATGGAGGAACCAAGTGCAGTAGAAGAACCAACAATATTGGAATAAACATCTGAAGCATCTAATACTACAATTGTAAAACCCAAGAAAAATAAATAAATATTTATTTAATAAATGTGAGGGTGAGAATCCTTAAGTTAATTAATGTGGAAAGAGAAATAAGGAATAATATTAGCTCAAGTGGTTGAGAGTACTTGACTATTATGAGGAGACTTGGGTTTGAGTCTTGTGGATGCCATTAGTGTGTGAATTTAATTGTTCTCTTTTTAATTAATTTTCGTTTTCTTGTCATTAATCCTAGTAAAGGCATACTTAAGACACAATTAGAGGAAGGAAAGTAGGCTTTTGAGAATACCAAAGTGTGAGGGGTGTTGAGGAAGGTTTATGTGCACATAATCTGGAGTTAAGGAGAGTTCGTGCGCGTTTGGGAATGGAGACAAGATTTGAAACCTTCGCGGATCAAAAAGCAACTCCAAGATTTTCAATTGGGGCAAGAAACACACCAGGTTAAGGGAGCCCCTTTATGTGCATACGTATTTTGTGATTTTTTTCGTAGCCTAATGTGTGACTGTGATGCCTCTGCTTGATAAAAATGTATTATGTTTTCGCATTTCTGGAATTTTTCTAGAATCTGCCTAGCGGCATTGAAATCCCGCCAGGCGATGCATGAATCATGTGTTGTTTTTCTAGGTTGGTGATGAACTGCCTGATAGTAGGGTCGAAACCGCTAGGCGACGTGAATTAAACTTTCCAAGTTCTGCTAATTTTCGGATTTTTCGTGCAGTAGGGACTGTCGGGCAGTGGTTTCCTACCGCTAGGCGCTAGGTCTCTAGTCTTGTTTCCCTGGGCGGCAATATCTAGTCGCTGGGCGACTACGATTTTTCTAGTCTGGGCAGTTTTTCGTAAAACTGTGTTTCCCGGTTCGTTAACCGTCTGATTTAGGTGAAATTTTGACAGGTGATGCATAACATATTGTTCTTTACTTTGAACGGTGGAGATTTGAATTGGAGGTCTGTAGCCATAGATTTATGTTACTCATGATTGTTGGTTAGAATTCCCTAAGAGTATGATTAGTAATGGATGCTTAACTATGTTTAAGTGTTGGTATGGCCTATATTTGTGATGGGTTCATATTTATGCCCTCGTTTAATGTTTAATTATGGATTTTTAATTGAATTTTGTTCTTAAAATATTGATTTAATTGAGATCTCTTATAATTGAGTTTATTGAGCATGAACTACAAAAATATGTTAAAAATAGCTTTTTAGTTGCATAAATATTTTTTGGACATTTTGAGGTGTGTTAGTGCAGCTGCAACTAAGTTGAGCTCATGGAGGTGTTGAAATAAATTGATTAAAACTTCATGACACATTAAAGATAAATCCAAGAATAGGAAATTATCAAAATCACAAGTTCAAGACAAACATTGCATGAAGAATGCAAGAAAAGCTTGAAAAAGTGAAAAAGTTTGGCTAAGCCAAGAAGAGGGAACAATCAACAAAATTTGGACCTTGCAGTTTTCTCAATCTTTTTCTAGAAAAAAAGGCTTTGATAATTCATAAATATTTATAATAAAAGATAATTTGAGAAAATATATTTTTAGATATTTTATTTGATATTTTTAAATAATTATCTTATTTAATTATATCATAAAATATCAAAATATAATAACTACCAAATCTTTTTAAATATGACAAAATCTTCTTAAATCTTTTTAGATATCGATAACAAACTGATATATCTTGAAGATATTGGGTTATTTTAAAGATAATTGGAGGAGATTGTAAATGGCTGATTTGGAAAATTAATGCAAATATTGGTTGGTGATAATTTATCATATATCTTTAAATAATTTATTTATTTAATTATATCAAATATTGATATTATCAACCAACTATATTTGTCAAATAATTTTAAAACTCACTATATCTCTCCAAATATTTTTATATATTCATAACAATTATAAAGATAAATTATATTTATGATTATTTCAAAGATATTTGAGAGATTTTAGCAATAGAAAAGTTCAGTCCAAGTCCTATATAAAAAGACAAAGGGGAAGCACAAAAGACAAACTCGAAACTTCGGAGTTTAAGAACCCTTAGATGGGCCCAATTCCTTCCTCTCTCCATTCTTCTTCTATTTTTCTTTTATTTTGATTTTATGGAGTTCTAAGCTTCTTGGTTGGTTCCATTGTAATTTCATTATGGATTCTGAGGTTAGAATGAAATTATTTCTTTGTTCTTTTTATTATTGTTATGATTTTCATTTATTTATGTCTTTTTCCTTTTAATCAAGTAAAAAGTAATAATTTTTACATGCTAGCTAATCAGCAAAGTGTTTAAATCTATATACATGTTAATAACATGAGTTGAAGGGTTTTTAAATCTAATTGAGACTATACTTTGATTTCATTTAGAAACTTTTATGTCATTAAATGAGTTTTACCGATAATTGAGACTATACGTTGGTTAAAAGTGAGAACGCCAATAAATTAATTGAGACTTTACATTGATTGATATGCAAATCTACAACAATAAATAATTGAGCAACAATATTCATCGACAGAAAATAGTATATCAATGTAACTCCTAATAGCTCAATAATCAGCATATCATAAGATCTATTATTAGCTAACTCGCATTTCGAAAAAATGTTAAAACTCATTATTGCTTTTTAAAAGTCCTTGATTTGGAAGGTTTAGTATGAACTTTCTTTGACCTACCCCTACCAAGTTTTCTTGTAGTTTGAATTGGCTCATCATCCTCTTCGGTATTAGAATCACCCCTCTTCGGTATTAGGAATTGTCTTAATTCAAACAAAAAGAGCTTCCTTAGATGTTAAATAATTAGGAATTATCTCAAAATTGCTTTAAGGTGAATCGAAATGTTGTAAACCCTGCAAACTATTGATAATAGAATTGACATCCTCCACAAAAGGCATATCAATCAACAAATAAGAATCCATTGGCACACCACCATCGGTAGAAACATCTACATTCTTAACAATAGAACATTCATGCACAATACAAACATTTATCATGATTTGGTTCAGGTTGTGACTAAGCAAAAGACAGTTCTAGGCTCCACCATATACTCAACCATAGGCTCCCCACAGGCTCTACTATAGACTTCACCATGGGCTCATCCACAGGCTTCGCAACAACCTCCACAGGTTTTAAAACATAACCTAAAGAACCTTTATTTTCATCCTGGGCACTAACCACCTTAGGATGATAAGTATTATCCTAACAATTGTGTTCCTCCTCATAAGTATGAAATTCGTCATCACCCCACACTAGTTTAATGTCTACTTGTTCTCTACAATTTAAACCCCAATCCCAACTCTTCACTTATTCAAACATGACATCTTTACTAACTATTTATCTTTTTGTCTTAGGGTCAAATAAACGATAAACCTTTGACTAATCATTAATACCCAATAAAATACAAGTAAAGCTCTTGTCATCCAATTTACCTCTTCAATGGATGCATTGACTTTCTTTGTCAATTTCTTTAAAGACTTAAAGCACTCCAAAGCTTTTGATTTTTCAAAAATTAAATTGACCCAATTTTTATGACTATAATCATTTACGAAGCTTAAGAAATACCTTTTTCCACTATTTAAGATGAGTTGTATGGGTTTGCAAATATCTACATGAACAACATAGGTGAATCTTATTGTCAAGGTTCAAAGGATTTTCTCCATCACTTTTGAGTCAGGCATGTCCTTTTTATTGCTTCTCATTTTGTTTGCCAGTGCCATTAATCTTGCAAAATACTTTATGACAATTTTTGTTTCGTTCATTTTGAGAACCTCAAAATCTTGTTGCAATGCATTGAGCATGGATATTTTTTCTTGAGCATTGCCTTCAAATTTTCTTTTTATGGAATCCTAAACAATATTGGATGTGCTCATATCTGAAACTTGTTAAAAAATAGACTATCAATGGACCCTAAAAAATTGTGCTTGACTTTGTGATCCTTAGTTTTGGACTGCTATAACTTCTTTAACTATACCTCATCAAGTGGCTCCTCAACACCATTTTGACCAAGTCCTTAAGACCCTTGGCACAAATAAGATTCTCCATCAACTCACTCCAATGGTCATAATGTTGAAAGTGAGAGATTTTTGTTGAAAGTTTTTTGTTTTTCATTTCGTATGTCACGTTATTCAGTGAAGTTGTGGCTTAGATATATCTATTAGGCCTATTGGGGCTCTGAGACCAGTTTACTAAGAATAGAGGTATTTTTATACTTGCAATGGAAATTGATAAATTTTATTGAATTAAAGAGGTTGCCATATAACCTGTTCCTCTCTTAACAAAATACATAAAGATAACTCGTAATCTATGTGATATTAGTTAGAATAACAAAATAAAGTTTCCTAAAAATTAGGATTTATTCTAGCAGAAACTAAAATGACTCTTATTCAAAGTTGTGTGTTCATATTCATTTATTTGCATAAAAATGGAAATGTGGATTTGTAAGGAAAGTGCTATTTGGATTACTCTCATATTTGATAGGAAAATAAAGGGAAAGGCAAGTGGTATACAAGCATTTTACCAATATGCCTTTCCTTTTTTCCCTTATGCTTGGTTGAGTCGTAGCATATTTTTCCCTTATGTGACATTTGGACTTGAAAACAAAGGCAAAGAAGGGTCAACGACAAAACATAAGTGATTCTCACTACAAAAATAATTGATTCTCATCGATGTAGAATTGATTCTCCCCAAACAAAATCGATTATATGTTTCATTTATGAGTTTATAACTTTATTTGGCGTTTTCTTGACTCAAAATTGGGTGAAGTTTTCAAGATTGAAATTATTATTATGTGAAAATGCTTTGCATGGAATGTATAATTTATCATTCTTCTTGAATGTCCAATTGAATGATCTCCAAGAAAGCAAGAACTCTGTGAATCTGGATCCCAAAAAGAAATCTCCCAGTAATTCTCTTTGTGATTCAGATATTCGTTAAAAACCTAAACTAATTTCAAAACTGTTTTTAAATCAGAGTTCTGCCGTTGAGATTAGTGGATTAAGGAATTTACCTAATCAATTATCGTGGGTGAATTTTCACTGTATCAGTGCAGTGCCCTCGAATAATTTATTAGTTAAATATCTAATCCATTAACGAGTTCTGCATTTGACATATTCAAGAGTTTTACAACTGATCTATTTCAGTTCAAGCTTGGCTTACATGTAATCCTAAATATACAACACCTATACAAATGATAAGTTCAGGACTAAGCCTAAAATAGTGATACAATGTGTTTGTATGACTTTGGACATCATCAAAATCATCTTCAATGGATTGAGTAGGCTCCCCCTCTCACCAACTTTGATACAGTTTGATCCCAAAACTTTAAGGATGAATAAATATAATCCTCCTAACCCAACTGTGTTTTTTTTTTACGTGTCAAACAACGTTTTAGGCATGCATTTGAGTCATTTACACATTTTGACACAATCCAACCCAAATGTCAGTTTGAAACACCATTTAACTCGTAAAAAAAAATTAATGTCGTTGGGTTAAAATGACTATACCAATTCATTTTTAAGTTTAAAAACAAAAATGTATCAAAATTTAGGGGATAGATGATTCAAATTCGCGTTCAAATCTAGGGACTACAAACATATTTAACCCTTATTTTTTCTTATATGTGTTGCTTTTAGTTTAAATAAATAAAATAACGATTTTTTTTATAATTTAATCAATCACATTTTAAATTTATATAATTGCATTAATTAATTTTTTTTTTATTTAAACTAATTACTCAATTTTTGTTCTAACTTAATTTCAACCAATCACATTTTATTTTAAATTAATTTCATCAATTAAAACATTTTTATTTTAAACTAATTAGATTAGATTTTAAATTAATTTTAATCATAAAAAAAATTATAATCTTACAATTTTATTAACTAAAATATTTTTTTATCTATTATACTCATCAATTTTTTTCATAAATTTTTCTCTTCATTGTTTCCCCTTTATTCTATTTCTTTCTTAATCCAAATATCCTTCCTTTTTTCACATTAGTTTCTCTCATTTCCATTCTTTTTAACTTCCGTAAATCCATTTATACTAGGTAATTCTAACAAATAAATTACACATAGCACTATTTGATTTCTTTTTGTTAGGTCGGAGGATGAATTTCTACGAATTTAACCTATCTATATCCTTATTAAATAATGTTAGGGAAAACAAATACCCTACGTATGTATTTCTTTTAAATAATAAAAAATAATAAAATTATAATAATAAAAAATGATATAAATAATTTTTACAATTTTTATTTTTTAGATAATTTTTATTTATTTAATTTAAAAAATATCAAATTAGAAGAAACAATACAAAATTAAAAAATTAAATTTAAAAAAGTATTATTTAAAAAGTAAAATTGAAAAAATTGTAAAATAAAATAATAACAAATTAGTAAAAACATATGCTTGCGTTCCATATTTTTTTCATTTTTTTATAATAAAAAAAATAAAATTATCATTATTATTATAATTATAAAATTAAATATAATTAAATTTTATAATTTTATTATAAATTAATTTGAAATATTTTGTAGATAAATTTTTAATTAAAAAATAATTAAATTTAAAAGAATAGTCAAATCAAAGTTAAATTTAAAACTTAAAGAATAAAATTAAAAATGTAATTATTTTAATTTAAAAAGGAATTTTATTTAAAAAAGTAAAATTAAAAAATAAATTTAGACACAAAATTAAAATTTTTTGTTGCCAATGGTTTTTACTAAATAAAATTAAACATTCATCTTGCAAGGTAAAACGTAATTTGGTTGAATACATATTATTATATTGAATAACTCTTTAATTGAAGTGACTATTCGAACAGGTGAAAAGAAAATTCATCCAACATTTTAACGTAGTGTTCGTTGCGATTGCACCGTTTAAATAAATTTGTGAGTATGGATTTTATATAAAGAATATGTTCCTTTTCTGCGATATGTAATAAAAGTGTGAATTTGGGGATGGAGGATTTAATCCATCCACCCAAAACTGAGGTGATTTGCGTATATTTCGTATAACATTACAAAATTGCCCCTCGTTCGTGGATGTTTTGGAGCTGGACATTCCCACCGTGGTGTGTAAATCGTTCGAAGGTGAGTGAATTGAATGCACTGGTGGAAAGAAAGTAGTGTGTGCTTTTGAGTGTAGTGAAATGGCACTATGGTGGATCGTCGGGGATGAAGATGAAGGAGGTGTTGGGGTGTGGTGGGGGAGGAAGACGAAGGAGGTGGTGGGCTGTAATGGTGGACGAAGATGAAGGAGATGGTGGAGTGTGGTGGGGGATGAAGCTCGTACATATGACAGAGGAATGGTGGTGGATTCAAGGGTATGCACACCGATTACATAACCGGTGTGGTGCATTGTATATGTGTGACACCAGTTACGTAATCGGTGACTGTGACACCAGTTACGTAATCGGTGTCATGTGTGTGTTTTTTTTTAAACTTTTTTTGTATAACATTGTTTATAATTTAATTGTATAACTTTTTTTAAAATTTAATTGTATAAATTTTTTTACATTCATAAAAATTTAAATTTTTTATTTTAAAATTTCATATAATTTTAATTCCTATTAATTATTTGTAATTATTTTTATAATATCAAATTACAAAATCATTCTCTGTTTCCATTAGAGGTATTTTTGTAACTTTCTAATTCTATCTAATTTTATAATTTATTTTATCTATCACATTAATCAGATCTTTCACTAACTTTTATAAAACTTATCTCTAAATCCATTCTTTTTACCCTGAATCCACTAAAAAAAATACATACAAATTCATATACTCCAATTCACACAAATCTATTTTCGGTTTCTCTGAAATTCATATTCCCAACGAAACACACTTAAGTGTGATCAGCCTAAATTCGACATTTGAATCCAAGTACTTGGGCCATAAAATGCTCCGATCCGACCCGAATAACTTAACCCGTACCCTAGTTCCTTCCAGCGTCTTCCCCAACACAAAACAGGCTAATAAAACATAGAATTCTCCTTTTTTTTGCAGCAGTTCAGGAACTCTCGTCACTGGTTGAAATTGAGGGTTCTTGTAATAACGCGAAAGGAAGCGTGGAATTGAGTAATGGAAGGGAATGCGAAAAGCGAGCAAATCGTGGACGTAGGATCGGTCGTGGAAGCCGTTTCAGCTGATGACGGTGACGCTCCTCTCTATAGCCTCGAAAGTCTTTGCATGCGCTGTGGTGAAAACGTAAGCTTCTCCCATTTTCCGTCACCGCTTGTTTTTCCTTTGGCTTTTCAATGAATTCATCGTGTTCGTTTCTACTTTTTCGCGCATCTCCGGCGTGGTTAACTCACGGATTCAATTCTCCATTCTTTACCTTTATTTCTTCACTCGGTGAACCTTGCGATGTTAGCTTTTCGTTTTCTTCTTCCCCTGCGTCAATGCGTTTATTTTGTATTCAATACTCGATTACTTTAACTCCTTCTTTTGGCGTCCATCGTAAATTACCCGGTGAGCATTAGAAATACATGCCCTACTCATTTGTTTTTTCTTCTTCTTCTTCTTCTTCTCGTCATTGCTTTTTATATAATATGTACAATGCTCAATCATGTTTACGCTTTTTTTTTCTCTTCCCTCGTAATTACTCGGTGAATGTTGACGAAGTTTAAATAATGCACCTTGTTTTTTTCTTCTCCTGCGTCAATGCTTTTAATTTGTATTCAGTACACCATTCTTTTTGCTCTTGTTGGTGAACCTTCTGATGTTCTAAATCATGCACCTTGTTTTTTTTTCTCCTCTTGCTTCGATGCGTTTAATTTATGAGCCGGTGGTGTGTTTAATTTATCCATCAATGCGTTTAGTTGGGGTTTGGGGTTTGTGGGGTGGTGGTGAATACCGCTTTTAACTTACAACTGCTTGAATGAGGTAATGTAGTTTTCACTTTGCCCAAGTTTGTAAAAGTGACTTGTAATAGTACTATTTGTTTAGCATAAGCTTTTGGCAGAAAATAATCAGTGTAAACTATTTTCTAGTTTATTTTAATAATCGAATTTTTGATGTGAAGTTTCATGTAATGGGAACTCAATTAAGCTCTTAATTACGGACTAGGACTGGTAGAATTGTTAGCATTTCATTTATTTACAAGCGACATTGTTACCCGAGTACTTGAGTAATGAATATTTAAATTTTTTTGTGTTTCATCTTTTATGTTGTTCTATCCATGACCATGTTAAAAATTAATGAAACAATTATTTATTACTGAAGAAATGATTCAAGTACACCTAAATTATTTATTGCATCGTCATCCAAAGTTTTTAAATTTTATCACCTGACCTGAATTTCTGTCATGTTTATCAGGGGATTACAAGATTTTTATTGACTTTAATTCCTCACTTCAGAAAGGTATGTCTTGTCTTTTACTCCCTTTGCTCTTGTGATTGGCAAGTGGTTACTGTTTTTGTTCCTTCATTGATAGGTATTGGGATATATCATATATGTAGTTAAATTTCACCTTTATTTTTGTTATCCTTATGCTTAGGCCTCATTCACTTTTTTTTTTCCTGATGTTTTTTGTTACATATTTCAATTAAATGAATTAGCATTCTTGATTCACAAATTAGATGATCGATCATATTACATACTGTTATTTTTTTCTGCTGTTTCTTTTGTTTTGTCTGTCCATTTCTTTTCTTAAATATAACTCACGCCACATTTACCTTTCCTGCAGATTTTGTTATCAGCTTTTGAATGTCCACACTGTGGTGAAAGGTAAGCCTTTTAGTCTATGCCCTCCTCTCGTGCATTGAATATTATTGGTTCCTTTGATCTTTCTCAAAAGTTATTGATTATTATCTGTTAGGAACAATGAAGTACAGTTTGCTGGTGAAATTCAACCACGTGGTTGCCGTTACAGTTTGGCAATCCCATCAGGCAAGCAGAAGGTTGGGTTTATTCAAATTTCGACTCCCCATCCCCAAATGATTATTATAAATAATATAACAAAACATATATGGCCCCTAGATGAATTCTAAAACATGTAGTAATCAGGGTACATACAATACTGATGTGGGTGGAGGTACTCCAATACTCTTTATCAGCTATCTTCCCATTCAGTTAATGTCCATGCTGAGGTTCTTGACACTAGTGACTGCCCTAGTTTGAAGGATGATTTTTCATACTTTTGCCGACGTCTTTCTCTTAAATAGCATCCATGTTTTATTTAGAAAACCATTGGTGTTAGAATCAATATTTACCTTGTAGGATCATAGGCTGTTGACAAAATAGATCATGTTGGAGATCTTGCATTGACTAGGGATATATGGCCAATGCATAGTATATAACTGGTTCAATCCTCACTTTACAAGCTGCATTTGTGAGGTTGAATTAAATTTAAGATTCACTTTCTAAAATGGTATCTATTAGATATTGTTAAATAATATAAGATATTGTTAATATCTAACGGTATCAAAGCCTATCACAGTGAGTGCAAACTCACCTTCCACTAATAGAGATTTGTTCCTGTTATAGGAGAATGTGATTGAAGCTGGTAGTCAACACCCAAATGGACAGAGACTAACAAGAGAGAACTAGTGAATCACAAAATGTTCCCCAAGGTGTGTTCTAAATATATTGTGGCCCAAAACAAATTGATTCAGGGCCAGTTTTGGCTTTCTCTAACTGTCCAACTAAGCTCAGTAAATCAACCCAAAACTCAAAGTATACATGATTTTGCACGAGCCTATAGGTTTGATTTAACTATGTTAGAGGGTGTGGGAGTGTTTATTTTGTTTTAACTCGTACTCTCAATTTTGATAAGCATGCATACAATGATATAAATGCATGGCAAAACTTAATCATGAGAAGCTTAGTAAAAACAGTAATGGTGAGTTAGAGCTCTTCAGTCTTCTTCCGTACTCAACCTGGTAAAAATTTTAGTCTAGACATTGAAACATCTTAAGCCCCGTTTTGGGTGATTGTGGGTTTTCAGTTCAACTGCAATTTTCAAAACAAAATGCATTTAGCCAAAATGGAGCTGGAATAATTTTTCACTTAATTTTGAAACACATCCACCATCATCATTATTGCTACTACTACTATCACTATTTCTGCCAAAACAATCATCATCTCTACTACTAATATTGTCTTTGTTTTGAAACTTACAACTGAAAACAGTGCTGAAAAACTAAAATCCATTCTGAATGAGGCCATAGGACATCCGTTCAAATTTTAAAAGAACTTTTAAAAGAACTTTGCCGGTGACTTTTGCCAGTCTTAGCACCCTATGATGATGTTTGCAATTAAAAACACTGCAACTGGCATGACTGGTATATTGTGACCATTTTACTGAATAAAGTTTGACAGGCACCTCAGTGGTGGAATCTGGAAAGAATGCTGCAGTCCTAGTTCAGCTCTTTCTTGCCCCTTTTCTCACCATATTTATAAAGGAAATGGTCAAACTGGGCTTACAGATCTAATTATGAAGCTAGGAGGCTTTTTGAAAATAGAATATGCATGTTTAACATACAAAATAGAAAGAAATATGAAAATTTAAATTGTCCTTGGTAGAACATTGATGCATATACTAACTAATTTTTCACTAACCAGTAGGTCTTATTGCATGGAACAGAACCTTCTCCAGGCAATAGCCGTAGAGAATAAATTATGGCCTATGTATGCTTACTTGGGATTATTGTATTTTTGTTTGTAAGCTTGTCTTTTTTGTGTACCATTATGATAATTTGTTTAAACAAGTGTCTGACAAGTTTATTGAATGTAGATGCTAAATCGTCAAGTGGTTAAATCAGAATCCGCTAGCATTAAGGTATTTAAATTTGTTGTTTGTTTTCTTTATATTTATTTAAACTTGTGTACTATGTTTCCTATTTAGATTGTAATCTTGAAAATTTTTTAGTTCATTGACACAATGATTCTTGTCTCTTTGAAGTCTTAGGGCTAAACCACATAATCTTAGTTGAACTCATTTTATCTACCTACCTACCTACCTTCCTATTTATCTATCTGCTATCTATCTATCTAGATAGAAAGATAGATATTTTTGTGAAAGAAGCAATTTAAAATGTTGATTCTAAATTTTAGTGACTCATCTAGCTCTATTATTGGAAATTCATAGTCTACTTTGTAATAAATTTATTCAAAGGGCACCTTGCTTATATGTATGATTGTGCAGATACCTGAACTGGATTTTGAGATTCCACCAGAGGCTCAGCGTGGTAGTCTGTCAACGGTACTTCTGATACATATTTCAATTTACTTTGTTGTTTTCCGTTCCTGACAATGACAGGTTTTCTTGTTCAATTTTTTTTCTGGGTAGGGCGGGGAGTGACCTGTTATTTCTTTTGTCAATGGAAATCTCAATTCTCAACACTGCATTTTTATTTTAAGATGGCTAAATGTACTCCGCATGTGTATGGTCATCAAGTGAATAAAGATGTCAATGTGTTTGGTCAAAACAATTGCTGAATTAAAAGGAAGAGATTGCTATACATTTAGTCTATTGATTTTTAGTTTGTTTGATTTAGTTTAGATTTCTGAAGCTCTAGGTCCGACTCAATCATATCATAACTTTGGCAGTTTCCATATGCGCCCTGTATTTTGTAGCCAGGATGATGCCCATCGTGAATATTATTCTTAGTTTCTACAACTGGAAATGTAAATTGTGGGCATCAGAGAACTGTAACGCTCCTTTTGTGAAAATTCATGAACATTGAACTGTTGAAAATTTGTAGTCAAATTATTCAACTACATCTTTTGCTCTGTAATTATAGGTGGAAGGGATACTTTGAGAGCAGCTGATGAACTTCAGGCCCTTCAAGAGGAACGCAAAGTACTATTTGTTTCTGCACTATATTTTTATTTCGAATATTAGTTTCTCTTTAAATAACTTAATTATTGTTTTGTTTTCTACCTGCTAGAAAGTGGCTCCAGAGACAGCTGAAGCAATTGATCAGTTCTTGGTGAAACTGCAAGCCTGTGCAACAGGAGAATCAGCCATCACCTTTATTCTTGATGATCCTGCTGGAAACAGCTTCATCGAAAACCCGTAAGCAATTATACCTTGTCGATGTTTTTTAAATGAATAAAAGTATTTTAATAGAGAAGAGATTGTGAAAGTAGAGGCTAAGGTAGTGATAACATATGGGGAGCAACCTCCTGGATTTGTTGTTCAAGAGATGAGTGTGGTTTAGTTTGTAAATTGTGTTGACCTCTGTATTGGCTCAAGTTTAGTCACATTGTGCTTGTGCGTGACTTTAGATTAGATGCATGCCTTTCTGAATCATGCCATACTGTATCTTTTAACTTATTGGAATTGGTCAAGACAAACATATATTTGTTGATTAGGCAAACTTGTACCGGCATTTGGTACTTGGTAATATTAGTCCACTATCTGGTACTATTTTAAATAAATGGAGAACACATTGAATAGGTTTGCACCGTCATCTGATCCGTCATCGACGATCAAGTTTTATGAGAGAACTCCTGAGCAGCAAGCATCATTGGGATATCTTGTTGACTCCACACAGATTGAAGGAACTCATGTTGACGCTCCCGAAGAGGGAGAAGCTGTGCCTACTGATCAAGGAAGGAGAGAACCACATGGATCAGTAGGGGCGACAGCTGGCCATCGAGCCATTGCTCAGAGTAACAGTGCAGAAATGGCTGAAGCCTTGTTTCGATATACTGCACCAGAAGAGGTACAATTGCTGAACTATATAGTTATGCTTTTTGAGCTTTGGCCTTATTTGTTTGTTCACCCGGTGCCAAATTGCTGCTTTTTCTTGACAGGTGATGACTTTCCCGTCTACTTGTGGTGCCTGTGCTGCTAAGTGTGAGACTCGAATGTTTGTCACCAGTATCCTCTTAGCATTTTCAATATTTCCCTTGGGATATTGTTTGATTATGTTACATTTCTTTAGAAGGATTCTGTCATTTTAAACTTGATGCCAACTATAATTTAAAATTTGTTGGGTTAAAGAGGATTTATATTTTTGTGTATGCAAGAGTACATAGCTTTGTGGGATAAAATAAAATTAGATAAACTATTGGGACTTATTTTTCTTTGATTCCATGTTTGTGTTCGAGTTTAAATTTGGAGCTTTAGTCACTTTTTTGGTCTGTAGTAAACTGATTGTATAAAATATAGGGGATGATTTTTCTTTATTTCAACTTCTGTTTTGATTCTGTTTCATATATTTAAGTTGAAACTTGAAGCTCAGTGTCATCGATTTGGTGCTGAATATTTGTTGGTTAACCATGTGTTCAATTAAAAATCCTGAAAATGATCTACTTTCAAATTTCAGAAACTTGACTATGGATTTAATCTACTCATCATTAATTTCAAAATGAAACATTTGTGTACAATGTTGACATGTACTCTGATCAATCGGGTAAAAACTAGATAATATTTATTTGCTTTCTTGATGACAGTGTCAATGCCAAGTGCCAATTTTATATTCTATATTGTTGCATGAACAATTCTTGGTATTTCTTCCTCACTGTTGAGCTTAACAATGGACAGATATTCCTTACTTTCAAGAAGTAATTGTTATGGCATCCACATGTGATGTCTGTGGCTACCGCAACTCTGAGGTATGCTGATTCTTGAGTGTGGCTCTGTCTTTTTAGGGCTGGAATATAATTAATTTTCACATTGCAGTTGAAACCTGGTGGACGAATTCCTGAAAAGGGAAAAACAATTACTCTTTCTGTGAAGAATGTCAATGACCTTAGCCGTGATGTAATAAAGGTCTGTTATTCTTTTCGTGATCTTAACTAATCTCAACACAGTATTTTTCTTATTTATATATGTTTAGGGATGAATGATGGATCTTGTAGTTTATCCTTGCATTTAGGGAGCATGTAATTTTCTTATTTCTAGTATGCAATTACTGCAAATTGGGATCAGTAAAAGAAATCTCATTAAAAAGAAGGTACTTTGGGTTTTGGTTATTGAGGTTATAGCCTTCAAATGTAGGGAAAAATGTAAGCTTCCAAACTTGTTTTGCTGAAAGTGTTTTGCTGAAAGTGTAAAGTAACTAAGTATAGAAACTAATCATGAGAGCTCTTTCAGTGCCACTTTAAAATTTTGCTTTATTCTTCAATTTATTTTGACATCTAACTTGCATGGAACTATAGCATTTTAAGGAATTAAATTCGCATTTTGGGGTTATCAGAAGGCTGAAATGATTCATCAAAAGATAACTTAGAAACGTTAACATGAACATGTTCTGTTTTCAGTGATATGTTAAAAGTTGTAATGATACACATACAGTCTTGCTTGTAAAGATAACCTGTGAAAAATGTCATGATGGTACCCATGTAGGTGGGACCATTTAAACATTATGCAATCCGACATCTATACCTTTTATATCTATTGACTGAGTAGTTTGGTTCGATTAGTCTGATACTGCAAGTGTAAAAGTTCCGGAACTTGACTTGGAGCTGGCAAGCGGAACCCTTGGAGGAATAGTTACAACTGTTGAAGGTTTAATCACAAGAATTGGTGACAGTAAGTATCCATTCTATCAATCACATAAACTATAATCTAGACAGCATCCTAATGAGATAGGAGGATTAGGAGTCATCTTTGTGAAAGGAAAGGACATCATAGTACCAATACACTTTGTTCAGATTCAATTGTAAGAAAATGATGAAAACATTTTTCTTTTCAATAGATCTTTCAATTTTAAACCACTTTAACGTCATTATTTGTTTCTCTCATTCCAAAATCTATCTCAAATATGTTTTGAAAGTCTTCTAAATGCCAAATTTTCTGTTTTGGAAAGGTGGAGTTTAAACTGTTCTCTTTTATCATGTTTATGATGTTCTTGCTGTTAAATATGTTTTTAGTCCTTAAACTTTGACGCAAAATTGGAATTGATCATTCTTCCGAACTTGGATACAATTTGGTTCCAAACTTTAAAAATAAATAGATATAGTCCTTCTAACCGAACTGCATTAAAGTTGTGACGTGTCAAATGGCATTTCAAGCTGGTGTTTGAGTTGTTTATATTGTTTGACACTTTCCAGCTCAAATAGCAGTTTGGAATGCGTCTGACACACAATTTTTTAGGCCATTGAGTTAAAATTACTATATGCATTCATTTTCAAAATTTGGGGATCAAAATGTATCGAAGTTTGGGATATGGATGAATTCTAAGCGTCCAAGTTTAGAGACTGCAAACATATTGAACTTATAATCTATTATTTTTTCTAGAATGTATCAAAGTAGAATATAATTTGATGCGATTTGCATGTTCAGGCCTTGAGAGGGTCCATGGCTTTACTTTTGGAGATAGTCTTGATGAAAATAGTAGAAGTAAGTGGATAGACTTTAAAACAAGACTAAACAAGGTAACACGTGACTATTTATGAAAGTTGGTTTAAATTTCTCCACTTTACAATTCTATTTATCAGGTTATTATTGCAATTTTTATATTTATTCTTTGCACAATGTTTTGTGGCCGACTGGGAAAAGAGGGAAGAGGTGCAATACATAACATCTGGCATTGTAATTTCTTTTGTATTTCTAACATGGTCGTCTTGTATATCTGGTTCTCTTTTAGGAGGAGACGTTCTCCTGTTCTGTTCCTCTTTTGACACTTCAGTTTGATAAATTTTATCATAAAAAAGAAATGGACAACAAAGAGAAAAAGGGTTTAGGGAATTTTAACCAAATGCATTCTACGATATAGGTCCCTTTCTGAGCAACAAAGACCTTTGGTTCATATTCCATGCTACTTTTGAGCTACATCACTTGTTGGATGTTTCTCTAATACCAACAACTAATAGACTGCATCGGTCTCTTCCTGTCTTTGAATTTGAAGGCTTGGATTTTACTTAACCCATTTAAACCTATTGGTTCAAGGTCTTAATCCCAATTTTTCTTATGTGCATCCTTTCATTGTATGCAGCTTCTTAGCTTGGAAGAAGCTTGGACTCTAATTCTTGATGATGCATTAGCCAATTCTTTATAGCACCTGCAACTGATGACCTGAAAGAGGACAAACAATTAGCATGTAAGTTTTCCAACTCAGACATAAATAAAGCTATACTTTGTGCAGATAAAGTTGACATTTTCTGAGTTGAATATGTGAATATCTGTTTTATCCCCTTTCCATTTCTATCCTTATACTGATTTCATCCACTATCCATATCTTTGGCATCATAGACATGATAAATGTTCCTTGTCTTTTTTCTTTTTCTATACATAGTGGAAAGTTTTTTATACCATAAAATATCTGATTCGATTCAACTCTAGAAACCACGAACCCAGAATAGACCATCATGTGAACAAACAAAATAAGTTTATTTCAGACATTTCCTTTGCTTTACAGTGGGGGGCCCTGAGTAGGCTTCAAATTGGATTTCATGTGATGAATGGGTCTAATGTGCTGTATGTGAAAATATGATTCGGATTGTTTAATGTTGTGTGATGAATAGTTTTTCATGTAAATATAGTCATGTATTGTGGCTTTCTGTTTGGAAATGTCGTTAACACGGTGTTTTTCTCCAGTTGAGGAATACGAGAGGTCATGGGAACAAAACGAAGAATTAGGTCTGAATGATATGGACACCTCTTCTGCCGAAGTTGGTTCTGCACCAACCAATACTTCTAAAACTGACTGAACATCATGTCATTTCCTCTCCTCACACTCCCACAACAAAAACAAATGGAAGTATTTATGTGATAGTTTGGTATCATTGAGAGAGAAGAATGGAAAAGTATGTTGTCTTGAGTCTCATTGGCTTATTGATATATTATAATGTAACCCCATTAACTTGTATCATCCTTCTAGAATAGTTCAGCTGAAAGATGTAACTTATTCTGAGTTAGTAAGTTAATTGCTTTTTATTTTTGTTTTTCTGGTTTTGTGGCCACCTGAGATTGTTTCTTAGAGCAAATGTTTTCTTCTTTCCCTTTTTTAGCATGCGTGCGATATTATTTTTTAGACCAAATGTTGTAATATATTAGTATAAAAAATGATACACTTGGATATTTTGAAGAATGTCGATTTAGGATTGGTCGGATATTGAACATATTCATGGTTTGTAATTAATTATTAACATTATATTCTTAAAGGTGAAGTTAGTAAGTAAAGATTTTGTTATAACTATTCTCTATTAGTTTTAAATAACATGGCATAAATTATATTTCATTGAAAACAGTATTCTCATGGCAATCAGTGTTCTTAATAAAGGGACCGGTTAACAATGGAAACACCTATTCTTTGTTTGGAACCTTTATCTTCATGAAATATTCTATACAATTCATGATAGAATGTTATTTAGATAGAAAGTTTTTGAAGAAATTAAAATTTATGAAATCAATTTTATCAAAATTAGAAAACTTTAAATCATACCTAAAATCTATCTTGCAGTTTATCTATATTTTTAAGCTTATAAAAGTTAATTTTGAATTAAGAAGTTGATTTCGTTTTTCATATCTTTACTTTTGTTATTTATTTATTTATTTGTGATAAAGTTTATTACAACAATTTTATTATAAAAGGGATAAATCCAAATTTTATCTATAACTCTCGTTTGCTCATAAGTATTAGAGGAAAATTACCATAAAAGTTAACTAATAATTTACCTAAGCCATATAATTTATCTCTTATTTTTTTCTTAAATACTATTTTGGTCCAATTTGGTCTTTGTTTTTTTTTATCAATTAGGTTTATATTTTGTTACATTGTGTTCAACTTGGTCATTTTCTATGACAGTTAAAATTGATAATGGCAAAATATACAAATGACACTATTCGCATTATGTGGACTTTTTAAAATTATGTTTGTTTGTGTTTTGTTCAAATAAGTTCCTATTTTAACTAAATTTTTTTGAATTTAGTTTCACCCTTCACTTAATTACCCTCAACTTCCACCATGTCACCCTCAGTATCCACTCCTTCATCACCATTACCTTTCATTTCATGACCCTCAAACTTCACTTCATCATGTCCTTCATCATCCACTCCTTCATTAAAAAATAAGACACTGCGATGAAAACCCTAAACCCCACAATTGCAAATGGGGTTCTTGCAATTATTAGCACTGCCATCTTGTTAAACGTGTACATCAGTGTGCATCTTGTCACAATTGCATATGGGGTTAACCCCATTCCCTTTGAATCTCCACCATGTGAGGAACGATAAATTTGTTATCCCTAACTATTACAACAAATGGATGGTGAGGGACATGATGAAAAGGAGAGGGTCATAAAATGGAGGGTGAGGGTGATGAATGAGTATATGGTGAAAGACATGGTGAGAACATGATGAAGTGGAGTTTGAGGGTCATGAAATGGAGGGTGAGAGTGATGAATGAGTGGATGGTAAGGGTCATGATGAAGTAGAGGTTGAGGGTAATGAAGTGGAGGATAAGATAAATTGACAAAATTTAACTACAATAAGGACTTATTTGAACAAAACACAAACAATCATAATTAAAACAGTTTGTCTAATGGAAACAATGTCAACTTGTACACCATGGCATTATCAATTTAAACGACGTCATGGAAAATGACCAAATTAAACATAATTTAGCAAAATAGGGACCTAATTGGATGAGTAAAAAACAAAGGGACCATATTAAACCAACTGAACCAAAAATAAGGACCAAAATAGTATTTCTCAATTTTCACTCGTACCTATTCTATTTGTGAAATTATTTTGTTATAAATTATTTAATACTTTTAATGGAAAGTAATTTTCACCAATTTTTTTTTTCACAAGGGAGTAAAATATTTCCATTTCTTAAATCCATAATTATAACTTTTGTTTTGAAAAATTGTCATTCAAAATGCAATATTTCATGTCAATCTTTTACTTTTTGTTATAATTGTTGTTCTTTTTTTCTTATTAAAAGTAATAAATAAAATAATAAAAAAGACATTTGAGATGTCTTAACCCGTTTATAAAGTTAGAAATACATACAAAGGAAAAACAATTGTAATACCAAAGGTTTTATGACCTCATTTGTCTCCTTAGATTGTATACTATTATCCTTAAAAGATTTCAAAATGTTTGCCCATTTATTCAAGGGTATGTCTTTTCCATTATAATATGAACATCTTTGTCTCCCATAAATGTTGAAGTATACTATTTTTTTATGTTCTTTCTGTTTTGGAGTGACTATTACAATTTTTTACTAGTGATCAGACACTAGGTATTCAAATGTTTATATCTCTTCCATCACATAAAGGAGTACCAACATAAGTATTATACAAGAAAAAAATTAGCACCATCTAAACAAAGATGTAAAATGTGTTCACACATTATCATATCTCTTATATATCCTATCAACCCAATGCTATGCTAAAATTCTAATTAAGAATAGAAAGATTTGCCAAATCTTTGGTATATGCACCATTTAGAGTAAGATAATGTTACTTTTTGGGTTTAATTTTTTATTCATATCCAAACGTTTAGTTGTACTAACACAAAACTCTTCTATTTTTTTGACCATTCTTAAATACAATTGTGTTCATATTTTCTCAAATAGTACTCATCATTGTCACCCACATAACCTTCTAAATCATGTTATTTTTTCGTATTCAAACTTAACATGTAAAATTGATGAAAATATTGTATTGTTTTGTTGTGTCGAGAAATTACTATTCCTATCCATTTGTTGTATAAATTTCATACTTGATTAAACACCTTAAACTTGTAGAATAAATGTTAATTGATTCTTCGTTTAAAGCACTGATAGTACACAAATTACCCTGTATTGGAATCCTTTATGAAAAACACAATCTTTTGTAGTCACACAATTGAGTCATACTTTTCATACAAAATGTAGTGCACTGGAAATTGTTTTTAATTTTCATATTAGTCTCCAAAAGTCCCTATTTTTCTCACTATTGTTATGCAATAAGTTATATGTTGATATTTAACTGTGAAAACATTATTGCCTTCCCCAACCACTCCTAAGAGCCTTGCCAAAATGTTGATATTTTTTTACCATGGTTTGCCAAAATAACATCTTTATAGTGTTTAAACACCATTAACCACTAGACATTGGGAAGAAGAGTTCACATTACTCGTTAAAGATTTGATCTTGTGGGCATTATTGTATAGATAAGTGCATCATATGACTCAAGTTAGTGTTTGAAATACTTACTTTTCTTGGTGTTAAATTTTCAATCTAATAATTACTATCAAAGTCAAACTTATCAATGTGATTTTCAAGAAACAATTGTTAATGATAACTTTTGAAGTAATAATAAAAATTCAATCCAACATTCACCTGTGCAGGAAAAGGTTTCGACCACGGTTATTTTGGTCATTTCACTTTTATTTAAGAACCGAGACATATCCAGCCGAGGTAAAATGGGGTGATCTTTCTGCCTCGGTTGTCAACCGAGGCATAAAATTGAGCCTTATTATTACCTTGGTTCTAGAGGCAACTAAGGCATAATAGTCATTACAAATTAAAAGAAAATCAGAACCAGAAACCCTAGAGCTTCCACCACCTGCAATCTCACGGCCATTACGTCGCCACAATCTCTACCTCACCACGTCGACAATACACCTACAATCACCGTGCCTAAACGCGAAACCTTCAACGCTGCATTTGTTCAAAGCAAAAACTGATGGTGCACGTATATTCAACCAAAAATGAAGAAAAAGGCAAGAAAATACCGCAAAATCGTGGGGTTAAACAATGGACGACAAGGGCGACGAAGTGGCAGTCGGTTGGTGGCGCAACCGTGTCGGAATAATGGCAAATGATGCTGCTCGACAAAGCGTGACGGAGAAGGGAATGCTACTGCTGAATTCACAAAAGGAAGAAGAAAGGGGAATAGTGCAATCTAATTCAATTTGAAGATTTTTAATCTACTCGAGGCATAAAGTCCCAAAATGACCATTTTGCCTTGGTTTCCAGTCCACCCGAGGCCATATATCTCAAATAAAATAATTAAAAATGATAGTTTTATATCTCAATGTTTTCCAACCGAGGAAAAATAGGTTTTATGCCCCAATTTGGAAGGAATCGAGGCCGATCTTCTTAATTCAAAGAAAAAAAAAATTAAAAGAATGCAAATTTGAAAATTTTGGGGGACATTAGGCCTAAAACATAGGTAAAGAAATTTTTATACTTCAATTTTCATTGAAATTGAAAAATGTCACCGTAAATATACTTATGTTTTTCTTTAACCAAGACACGTTTAAAAGTCCAAATATGCACTCATAATTTAATGAATTATTCCTTTTAATCTCGAAAATGTCCTCGATCTATTCATCTAATTTTATAAAATAGTTCTTAGTCTATATTATAAGGATAAAATATCTATTTATTTTATTTTATTTATTATCATTCATAAGATTCAAAATCGAAACTTTGTTAACGAAGATCTTAGTCGAGTTTTATTTGGATTATTGACACATTAAAATATACCATTTGTTTAATCTTTTATGCTTATGGGATTTTGGTGCATTAAGTTTTTAAAGTCATTATTTTATGTGTTATATATATAATATATATATATATATATATATATATATATATATATATATATATATATATTAAAATTAATAACCTAAATCTACCGTTCAAAATCGTAAAGTATCAAAATAAACCTTTTTAAAAGCTAAAAGTACCGAATGAAGGCTTTTAAAATTCATTATGTTAACAGACACTTCAACTAACTCTATTAATTTATTTACGATTTTAGTTAAATATTCAAAATAAATTTATTTGAAAATGCAAAAGATAAATTTCAAAATTTGAAAATTTAATCCACCGCACAAAACACCCAAAGATAAAAGAAGAATAAAATATATTTAGCCATACAAATACGGTATTTATCTTTCAAAGATATTATTCAGAAGTTTAAAATGATTTTAATCACTCAGATTTAGAGACTCAAAACATGATTTTTAAAATTTGTGAACCAAAAAGATTTTTGCAATAAGAAATCAAATTCATTATAAATTTAATGGTTTATTTGGATTCAAAGAAACCACACAAGAAAAAGAATGAGAAAGAGAAAAAACAAAAGAGAGTGCGAAGTCTGATTCAAATATTGTACTTTATTTGATTCAAAGAGAGTGCGAAGAGAAGAAAGTGAAAAAAATATTGTACTTTATTTGATTCAAATAAAAAAAATATTAATATATTTAGAAAATAATTTATAAAAATAATATGATGTAAAAAAAATTTTAATGAATAAATCTAGAGTTAAGAAATTTAAAATTTAAAGAAAAATTATAAATTCTAGTAAATAAAAAAAAATACAGTTTAAAATAATATATTAAAATAAATTATTTTACAAAAATATAAAAAATTAAGTTACTTAAATTTTATTTGTTATTTTAATTATTTATCTAGAAAACAATATATAGAGAGATAGATGATGATTATTTTACTCCTAATCGAGATTTCATTACAAATCTTGGTATTTAAATGAAAAGTTAGGCAACTCATTTGAAATGTCTATTTTTGTTTTTTTCATACATTTAGTACCTTATGGAATGTCAAATAAATTGTCTTCTTCAACAACAGAAACATGTAAAAATAAGTAAAAAATTTATGAAAAGGTCCGAATTTAATTCGATACTTTAAGTTTCCAAAACGAAATACGTGGATTTTACTTTGAATCCAATAAACTAAACAATTGTTGATGAGTTTTCTTTTAAAAATTCATAAGAAATGCAAAAAACCATATTCATATAACAAGTTAATTATGTTAGGATTTTATACAAATAGTTATTTTTTATTTTTTTTTCATTAACATGGTTTATGTAATGAGTGTCTCAAAGTTTTAGACAATGTTAAAATTATATTAACAACATTTGTCCATTTATAAGGAAAGATAAGTGTATACACTTTTGTGATTACTTCTTATAATTTTATAATTTCTAAATCTTCCAATAATATAACACACCATAAACCATTTACCTTTTTTTATTTATTATATAACTTCAATTATCATTTCTCTTTTTCACTGTTACATCATAATATATTTTATTTCTTGTTACTCTGAATAAAGTACAATAAATATTTTTGTTTAAAAATGGAAATATTTTTTACACTCAATATTAGTTTGTATACTTTTAAGATAATTATTATTATTAAAATAATAAAATTATTTTATATTATGAATAGATAACTTATTTTCTCCCGTGATCCTACTATTTGTTCACAAGGTTAAAAATTCCTCTGCGCATGTGAGGATAAATTTCTTTTTTTGTTAGTGGTTTAAAAAAAAATCAAAACTTCACAAAGAAAAGTTCTATGTTTGGATTTTAATTTATTTTTCATATTTTTTTTTATTTGTCAAGAAAGTAGAGACATCTTTCTTTAATTTTTCTCTTATTTTCATTTGTTCAAACAACATATTTTTTATGTTATTTTTTTTTTCACTTCCTATTTTACTTATTATCCAAAAAGAAAATATTAAAGCAAACAATAACTCCTTCATGATCAAAAGTCTTCTTTTCACACCGATGCAATGCACTTACCTTATATTTGGATGAAGAATTTCAACAGTTTTAAGGAATTGAACATAGAATTTTAATTACATGTAATTGAATTTTCTTCATTTATTAAATAGTTTGTTTAGATGAAATAATTAAAATATTTTATATTTCAATTTTCTTGTTTGGAGAAAGCAATTTAATTTTTATTTTAACGCAAACTCAACTCTATCATTGAGTCTAAGTTGAGCTATTTTGATCTTCGATCTGAGATGCCTAGTCTCAATTAGGGGTGATACAACATGGGTTAACTTGTCTCAACCTTCACTCTAGGCTGACTTGGCTTGATCTTCAACACAAGCCAACTCGGCTCAAACTTTGACACAAGCCCATTCGGGTCAACCTTCGCCCTGGACCGACTCGCGTCGTCCATTAGCTTAGACCAACTCAAGTCGATCTTCAACCTAGGTCGACTTTACTCGACTTTTGGCCTGGGTCGACTCGGCTCGACCTTTCATCCACGCTGACTTGGCTTAGTCTTCGGCTCGGGACGACTCAGTTCGACCAATGGCTCGGGCCAACTAGGCTTGACCTTCGACGTAGCTTGACTCAACTAAACATTCGACTTGGGCCAACTTGGCCCAATCTTTGGCCCAACCTAAGTCAGCTCGACCTTCGTGTTCGGCCCACTCAACTTGACCTTCATCCTAGGCCGACTCAGTTTGGCCTTCACCCCGAGTCGTTTTGACTCGATCTTCGATTGGACTGACTCAACTTGAACTACCGCATAGGCCAACTCGACTTGACCAATGTACCAATGGTCCATGCTAACTTGGCCTGACCTTCGGGTTTTAACAACTTCGGTTCGTAACAACTCGATTTGACCTTCGTCTTAGGACGACTTGGCTCAACTTTGTCCTGGCCCTACTACCATCAGTCCGGACTGATTCGATTTGACCTTCAACCATGGTTGACTCAAGTAAACCTTCGATCCAGGCCAGCTGAGCCGACTCTTGTGAAATTTCACAACTTATGGAATTTCAATGAAGAATTTCACAACTTGTGAAATTTTAATTTTCTTATTTTTTAAGTGAATTTCAAATTTTATAATTTTTTTATTCGAAATACCTTCTTAAAATTTCTCAATTTCAATTTTTCTTTTTAATTTCCCCTTCCAAATAAGTAATCTTACTTCCAAAAATTTTAAATTTTCCAAAATAATGAATTACTCTCTTAAATTATTTCGTTCAAATACATAATTATCATTATAACGCCACATAATTACAAAATTCACGTGAAAGCTGACAAACGTTTTTTATTTTTATTGTCAGGAAAATTCGGTTTTAAAAAAGTAAACAAAGTGATAAAGCAAAAGAAATTTCAATTTAATATTGAAATTGAAATTTTAATTTTCATATTTTTTCGATAGTCAATTAATTAAAGACATACAACTTTCTTAATAAATGCTTTTAGAAAAATAAATAAATTAGAATTAATGATTGCAATAAGTGTTAAACATATCTTTAAATAATAATTAAAAATGAATTATTTTTTAACCTTAACTTTTTCAATATAATTTTTTTAAATATAATTAATTTAGTAACTTATTGAATTCGGAGGAAATTTGTTGAAAATACAAATTTGAAATTTGTTGTTAAATGTTGTATTTTTGTATAATTGAATTTGTAATATAAAAATTTATTTTTATCATTAAAATAATAAATAATTAAATATAAATGTAAATATAAAATTTAATTTTCAATATATATATATATATATATATATATATATATATATATATATATATATATATATACTCTGAAATCAATTTATATGATATTTATAAAAATGATTTTTTTTATTTGCTTTCTAAGTACAATTTACGTATTGAAAAATATGAAATTTAATATAATGAAACTTTTTACAAAACTAAACATTGAAACATAATGGAAAATACCTTGATTATTATCATCTACCACAACATCAATATTTTTTAAACTATTTTCTTTCTTTTTGTTGAAATGATCAATATGGCTTTGAATAGAGTCACCTTCATGCATTTGCATGATATATAATTGTTTTTCAAGTAGTGACGATTGTAAATTACTTTATCATGTACCAACATTTTTTTTTTCTTCTAAACTTAATGATGGTCTTTTTCAAGGGACTTCTCTTAGAACTTGATGACCTAGTGATATTAGTAGTATGCCATACACATTCTTCATCGTCATACCCTTGATATTTAAAATCATTGGTAACTTTGTTTCTCTTTCCAATGTCAAGATTCTTGTTATATAAGTAAAGCTAATATGTTCATCTTTTATAGGTTGAAATTACCTTTTTCTACTAAATTTCGCTATCTCAAACTTTGTAATACCACCACTTTAAACCAATTACAGTAATTTTTTCTAACATAAAATATATGTAATACAAATTGTATAATAAAAACTTTATTTATGAAAAAAATATACACAAAAGGTAAATCTATCAAATTTTACTCTATAAAAAAATATAATTCTTGTTAATTATGGGAAAAATATGTTTTTTGTCCCTCAAGTTTGACCTAATTTTGGAAATGGTCTCTCATCGAAACTTGATCATTGTTTGGTCCTTGTACTTTCAAAATTATTGTTTTTAGTCCCTATTTTAGGACGACGTTAATAATAACAAACGGCGTGCCACGTATTATTTAATTTTATATAAAAAAAAAACTAGCGTTGGCCTGGCCGACACTTTTCACAAAAACTGGAAAAATATGCTTTTGGTCACTGAAGTTTGAACTTAATTTGGAAATGGTCCCTGAGTGAAATTTGGTCATTGTTTAGTCCCTGCACATTGAATAATAATATATAATAATAATAATACTATACTAATAATAATATATAACTTTTACTAGTATTATTATTATTATATAATAATAACAACAACAATAATAATAATAATAATTATTATATAATTATTAATAATATTAAAATAAATAATAATATTATAACTAATAATAATAATTATATAATAATTATATATCTGTAATAATATAAATAATAATTAATAATATTAATATATCAATAATAATATTAATAATTAATAATATTATTATTTATTAATATTGTTTTTAATAATATATAATAATAATAATTATTATTATAA
>Ga0214544_1001296_pt1 | contig 51268 bp, 13 predicted proteins | sample CNSS3metaG_FD_160074 | JGI IMG/M metagenome (GOLD analysis project Ga0214544, IMG submission 160074) | Root nodule microbial communities from cowpea collected in UCLA plant growth center, Los Angeles, California, USA - CNSS3 | ecosystem: Host-associated > Plants > Roots > Nodule | place: USA...
AAAAACTTATACAAATAACCATTAATTTTTAAAAATTTAATAAATAATTAAATTATAAAGGGTAAAGTTGGAATTATGAAATGTGGACACAAAAGAGGGAATCCCCTTTATATATAGTTATAGATTACACGTTATCACATATTCAAAAAGTGTCAACTCCCCTTAATAATTGTTCGACAATTCCTAGTAGGAACAATAATATTATTAAACAGGCTCTATTATTAATTTAAATTTATTAAAAATCATAATTTTTATGATTTTATTCTGTATTTAATAAAATTTTTTGATGAATAATACAAATACATTAAGAAAAGTGTATTGAAAAAGTAACTATAAATATCGTCGAATAATTTATTACGATCGAGGGTTTTTCTTTGGCGTTGAAAGTGGTTAAACATGTAAAGATTTACGTGTGCCCCAAAAGTGGGCTACATATATTTTTCTTTCCTTTATGTCTTTGATTTATTTGATACGAGGTGGTTTTTTTAACATTACTTTGATTTTGTTAGGATATTGAAGTTATTCTCTGTCACAAAATGTTTTTGTGTGACTTCAAACTTTTTAAGACCAAAAGCTCATGTTAAGTTTAACTTTATTTAATATTAGTTGAACCATTCTTTCTTTGAACGTGATCTCTTATTTATATAATATCAAAGGAGGTTGATAACTTTTTCTTTCTCTTTTAAACATTAACAAAGAAATTAATCAACAAAAGGTGAAATAATCACCACTACTTTAAAATACATAAACTATTTATTACTTATTATTCTAAAGACACTTCTTTCTTTCACGTTGATCTCACTTTTCAGGATTAGTGTAAGTAAATGAATCTTAGACAAGTAATTAGCAGCGCTAAAGTTGGCCTGACATTGTTCTAAAAGGTGATTATTCTAAAAAATAAACAAAGCCAATCATAGGTTCATGATAATTTTAAGATCTTGATATGCAATTTCATAGAAAAAAATTGAAAATGCAAAATGGGCTAATTAATGTCATTAAAGTGGGTCTTCACATTGGGTTCAAATATTATGAAGAACGCCATGGCCATGATTAAGACACTCTTGATAACATATATTTCTTTTTATGGAATACAAAAAAAAGGGGCCATTGTCGGTTAAAAGAAAAGGACAGAGGAAGAGAAGAGATAATTGTCGACATTGTTTAGACTAATACATTTGGACATATATGGGTAAATTTCTGCATATGGTGAAACAATGAAATCGTTTGGAATCGAATTTTCCTTATCCAACAGACACAGTTGAAGAAATTGTTGTAAAAAAAGTTTGGGGATTTGGCAATATAATGAAGGTGGTTTTAAGTTGAGAAAACTGAAGCATAATATAGAAACCATGTTACCCAACATAACAATAAAATATTCCTTGGAAGGTGCTTGCACAAGATAGTGGTCCTAGACGTATAAGGTTGCCAAAACTAGCACTACATAATGCACAGTCAACTGTGTGTAATATAGTCAATACCCAAGACTAGGTCTTTAATTTAAACAAGTTGACTGATACAAAGAAAGGAGCTTTTCCATGCCCTTTTTTCCTCTTTGCCCAAAGATGAAAGCTTTCCGAGTCCTCATGTACTACCACATTACTTTTTCTTCCATCTATCATTGCATTGGTTGCTTCCTGCATATTTTAAAACATTTTGGATTTGAATGTTCAGAGAGGGAAGAGGATAATGAATGCATTATTCTGTCTGTCAAATCCCCCACTTTTTGTTCTGTTGCATGTTGGAGGCATGTTCTCTTGAGGCAAAAGTAATTGAATCCTTGATTTGTTTATCCTAAGGCTAGTTCAAGAAACAACATAAGAAGTGGTGAAGGAATAATGAAAGGCCTTTGATTCCTGTTTGCAGTAGTTTGAAGATATGAAAGGGAAAAAATACGTGAGAAGTGATGACTGCTACTACACAACCACTGAAATGTACAAAGCAGTTGTTTCAATTCAACCACTGGCAATTGTTAGATGAGACCGGGGACCAAAGATGGCCATCATATTGTCTTGAGATGCATGTGCCACATGACCCCTTTAACTTTTTCTTTGAATCCCATGTTGTCCCTGCCAACACGTGGCACTGTCTCATTCGCTGAGGGATAAAAGGGTCCCACAAACCTCACTCTCTTGGTCCAACTCATTTGAGGAGTGCAACCCTTTCTTTCCATTGCACTTCCTCCCAAGAATTGGCCCCGGTCACTCAACACTGCTTCCTGGTCGAGTGACTTAGTCTCTTGTTTGTTGTCTTTAGTTCTGTCACTCTCTTAGAACTCAAAATCCAGTTACTTCAAGACAGCTCTGCAACATTTCTGTCTCGTTTTTGGTCCCATTCTTAATTATTAACACTTGCCAACATTTAAGTCGGACCATGGTTCTGTACACTACTTTCTTTTCTTTCCATCAACTCATGGACACTGTTTTTTCTTTATTCTTAGTTATTTGCTTTAATCATCTCACCAAATTATACTCCTTTCAAGTTATTGCTAAAGGAGTAAGTACTGTGCATGGAAAATTTTGTTCAGGAGTAAAAATTAATTGGCATTGAGAAATAACAGTAAGTTCAGAAGCAGGTACTTACAACTTCAAGAAAATCATCAAAGTTTCACAAGTAATGGCAATAACTAATAGAGTAGTAGTATCACATATCAAGGTCAATCCTGGTAATTTACACAAGAAATTAAAAGGATGAAAACAGAACAGCGATAGAAAATATAACTTCTTCCAGCTTCAAAATTCTATGTGGTCTCATCTTCCGTGCACGTGAAGTAACCTAACTACCTTGACATGTCATAATCTTGAGGGTATGCAAGCTGCTGTTCTATCTGCCAGCTCAACTTGGAAGCAACACCCTCATGACAGGGAACGTAATCCTGTGAATTAAACACAAAAATATCTTACTTTCTTCTTTCATATTACTCAACTGCATAGTTTTGCACAACAAAAGTTGATTACGTATACAATTCATAGAATAAGCTTCATGACATAAATGTGCATGTCCTCGGACATCCAACAAAAGTTTTGTTTTGTGCGTCTACAAATCTTTTATTTACCTGTTTGCATATACAGTATGAAACCAGAGAAACCTTTGTTTTGATGTGACTTTTCCAATGAAATCAGAGAAAGTGGTTTTATGTAAGACAGTTGCTTCAAATTGTGAGAATCAAATTGAAAACGAGTTGTGTAATATGCCCACAAAGCTTCACCAGAATTTTCAATATAAGGTTGATTCAAAAGGGTAAACGTCAACATCATTTTTATTTTAAACAATACGCAAAAATAGTTTTAGTAAGGAAATATTACCTCCAATTTCTTCACCAACTCCTTTGCTGTTGGTGCCGATACAATTATGTGACGAGCATTTGGACTGATAAATCCCTCTTCCACGGCTTTGTCAATAAATGACAGCAAGGAATTAAAGTATCCATCAACATTTACTAACCCCACCTACAATTTTTGGAACGTCAAACCTAACTAGGCTGCAAACACCAGACAACTAAAGGAACATAAAACATTGAGTAACATAATTCCCATAATGTTCAAGTCAATTACCGGCTTGTCATGAATCCCAAGTTGTGCCCAGGTTATGACTTCAAGAAGCTCCTCTAGAGTCCCATATCCACCTGCATGTGATTTTCATGAGTCTCTTCAAGAATTGAAAGCACAAACATATAATGAGAAAGTCAAATTGAAGAGGGTTTAATAGAAAAGGGAAATAGAAATTTCAACTATTTTTTGTTTGTTTTTTAGGTATGACTGTGGTATCTATGACTCTAGCATTTAGTACTACCAACTTGTTGTTGAAACAGAATCATGGATTTGGCAGTGTCAAGGGAGAGTTCATCAGAGATCATGAATTGACCCTCCTGGGGAATCCTCTTTCGTACGAGGGACATCCCAAGATAGAGTGAATGACAACATTGTCTTCCAGCGCCTCCTCTTTCTCTCTCTCTCTGTCACTAATTTTCAGCATTGAATTATACACTGAGGATGCTAACAACGGGCAGTTAAAAAAGTCTTAGAAAAGGGTCAAGCATTATTCCGTGTCAGGTGCAGGTGCTAGTTGGAAACGTTATCTCGTGAAAGTTCTCTTGCTTTACTCTCCCTCTTTATCGAATAAGGGAAGTTTTGTAGAATCACGTCACGGTCCAAACCAGAGTTGAGGGGGAAAATGGTGTATGTATGTATATTCAACCTGAACCTAACCACAGTGGCTCAGAGCTGCAGAAGCTTAATTTATATTCCAAGATATATATATTAAGGGTTCATGAAAGGTCAACATCACTTTCAGCCAGCTTTGAAGGGTTGCTATCTCTAATCATAGCCTTGGGATGTGCCATGAAAGTTGGTTTTGCAGCAGTGTCAATTGAATTGAATAAAAGAGGCACAAAAGAAGGTTTGGTTAGAGACACTTTTTTAAAATTACTAAATTCCTGTCCTTTCCCCATGCCACAATGTTTACTAAATAAGTGGACACTAGTCAACATTATCCATTACGTGTCGTGCCTTCCAAATCATCACACAAGTTTTTAACGCCTTGTCAAGTAGTATCCATAATTAGGCGTGGTAAACACTTTAAAATTGTTTAGCCAAAAAGGTTTAGCAAAGAAAAAAAAAACACCAAACAAAGCCAGTGTCAGTTTAAAAAGCTTGTAAACTTTTGAGGACAAAACCATTTTGCTGAAAAGCAACACAAGTAGTAGTAACACCGAGAAATCAACGGGAAACATGTCGGTTAACTAGCCTCGAAACAATCATGCACAGATATGGCCATTTAAAATTCTCTTTCAACCTATTTTTATCAATCCTCTTAGTCTTTGTATAAAAAGTTTGTATATCTCAAATATCTATTATAAAACACTTTATTTTTTTGTCTAGTACTTGTTTTATAAAATATTAACAAGATATGACATAACTAAAGTGTGGTTACAATCTTTTCCTCTTTTTGTTAGTGTATCTCTGATTCTAATGTGCAAACAAGTATATTCGCAGTCTAACCTGGTAAGGCAATAAAGGCATCTGAATGTTTGGCCATCTCTGCCTTCCTTTGGTGCATATCAGCAACAGCTTTTACTTCTCCCACCGTTTCACCAGTTAGCTGCAAAGGAGCATCAAAACAAAGGAATCCAAAGAAAGAGCATTTAGTAATGATGAAAGTTGCAGGGATGAAAATCTGATACATTTAACCTATTTTCAAAATCTATTCCAGTGGAGTACTACAGTACAAGACACCAGCACAAGCATTTGGTCGACAGAAACAAGTTACTAAAAACAAAACGCAAAAAAGAAAAAAAAGTGAGCTTTCAAATACAGAATTGACAACATGGTCGTGAAGGATGGAATAGAATGCATGAGTAGAATCCTTGATGAAGTTGAGAAACAAATTAAATAAACAAATAAACACAAGTAGGAATAGTTTAAAGTTTAAAAGCATGAAGAAAAAAGGGGCTAAGCTTTTTCTACTGGTTTAATCAGATATACATACCTCTCGAGGCATGAGCGTCTTGGGAATAACTCTGCAAGAGACAATTACAAGACAAATATAGCATCAATAGTGAAAGAGACTAACAAAAAATACACAGTGGTTACTCATTGACTACGAATCCTTGTTCTTGCCTTTTACCCAACAACTTTGTGGGAAAAAAGAGAAAGGGGAATTAAAAAGAAACAAAAAAAAGGTAAAACGGTGAGGAAAAGAGTGTTTATTTTACTTACCCAATGACATGGCGACCGCCATCATGAACAGCTTGAGAAACTAAACCCATTAGACCAATGCTTCCTCCTCCATACACCAGATCGATGTTCCTTGAGACCTTCCAACATCATTCAAAATAATATTAGTCACCCTAGGAATAGTAAACAATAATAGTGGTGGTTATGATTGCGTATGATCTAAAACAAAGAGTAATGAATGACACTATAGAAAAACAATCCCCTGAGAGTACATTCTTCAATGTTTCAAAATGCAAGAGTAAAAGGGGAAATTATTCCTCAAAGCTCAATCACTCAACAGAAGGCACTTGCTAACCCCGTACAGTGTTCAGTTCAGAGCCCCTGAACCAAAAGCTCAAGAGGCAAGAAAAAAGAAACAATGGAGTCTTCCAGCTCTGAACAAAAACCACTCAAAGTTTAACAGTTTCAGAATGCTGAAGAGACATCATCGTTTGCATTGCGAACATAACCAACTCACGCGTTATGGTTTCAAGGGAATCAATAGCCATACCCAAATGAAAATGTAAGAAAGAAGTGAGCTTACACATGATGAAGTTCACTCTGAGGAAAAATATTTAACACCCATAAGAAAAATAGAGGAAAGAAAAGGTTTTGAAGATGTTGAAGAAAACAAAACAGAAGCATAATGCAGAGAAAATAAAGACATGAATAAACAGCGTACCAGTTCATTGCCGAGCTCAATAGCAGCATCTTGATAGCTACTCTTCTTTCCGGGGCTACTTCCACAGAACACACAAATCCTGTTGAACTTTGAATGCGCTATCTCACAACGTGTCTCCATTTGTTAGTTGTAAGGAAGATAGTTAGTTATATGTTATCTTTCACAGTCACACAAAGACTTTGTAATGTTTGTGAAACAAAAAGAGTGTCACAAAATCCAAATTCTGTTCCAAACACTATCTTCCCCTGTTTCAAGTTGTTACAAACAAGTGTAAGAGTGAGTGAAGCAGTAACAACAATAACAAAATTACACTCCTTGAGAAGAAAAGAGAATTTAGGAGAAGACTCTGTGATTGCTTGGCTACTACTCTTAGAAGTCTCATGCCTTTATATAATAAAACCATGTTGGTCTTCGCACGTGACCGCCATAGCAGTTGGCACGCGCGCACTCTTACCCTCCCACTCCCGAACTCTATTTCTGCAGAAATAGTAACTATTTTTCCGCTACAATATCTCTAAAATTAATACTCCTTATTAATTTTTAAGTTTAATATAGAAATATATGATACCACTTTCACCTGTTTTAATTTTTAAATAATTATACATAAAAAATAAGGTGATTTCTCATTATTTAATGTTGAATTCACAATATATAGAAGTTACCCTCTGATAGTTGCATTTCCATACGAATTTCAAATGAAATAATGTCATTAATTGAATATGAAGATAGAAAATATCTTGACCTTTCTCTCCATAATGGTTGAGCTTTTTTTTTTCTTTTCTAGTAAAAATACACGATAATTTTTCGTTGTTAATGCTTGTTTGTTCAAGAATGGAATTGTACTTTTCTCCATTCCATGCGTAAAATAAACTTAAATACGACTTTTACCGTAGTATCATTTTTTTTATTATTATCATCATTTAATAATGGATCACAGAGCATGATAGCATTATTTACAAAATCGTGTATTTAACACTATCTATAATTCGTTTAAAGAGTAAGTTATTTATGTTGATTATGCATTAAAGTTAAACTATTCCGTAAATGGACTTGACTTAAAGCAATTCCTTCTCCCAAATTGGAATGAAACAGTAGGGACTGTTTTATGTTACATAAAAATAATAATTAGTTTTAGGCTATATGAGAAAGACATGTTGAAAACCACATAAAAGACGTGATTTAAGATCGTAATAAAAAAATTGTTAAAATATGATTGTTGAATTAATTAGCATAGATTTGTTTATTGTTGATTCTGCAGAAAGGGGGGTATGTAGTGGAAACTAAGTTCTTCCAAAAAGGACATGTTTTGGATTTTTTTCGTGAATTTTGATGAGGACCATACCTATGTGGTTCCAAATCTACATACAAGTAGTGGAGATGACATTCTGAGGTCTAATATCTCAGCATGTTGCCCTTATCTCTTCCTTAAATCATGTTCTTGTTCTTCTTTTGAGTTTTTAGACCTGTGATGTGAACATAGAGAACAGAGACTTATCCAAGAACACAAGGTGTGATGCCCAGTCACGAGTCTTATTAGTGTCAATAATGACTATGACCAACATTGCCATTTTTCTTTCCCTCCCACCCCTGACACTTGTTATGTTTTGCATTCATTCAGTTCTTACCCAAAAGTCATGAAATCATTTAGCTGGGCTTTATCTGCATCAACCAACAAAGTCATCGCTCCATACATAACTTTTCAACCAACCAAAACACCAGTGCTTCCTCAACTAATGAGAACAAAACCTCTTCTTAACCACCAAAAACACTTTAAAACAACTAATAATTCTTCCCTTGAAAAGAACAGCATAGTGGGAACTCACTGTCTCTGCTTTAACCCTACAAGGCCACCATGAAAAAATGACATACAATTCTTACCACCCTTGTGCCTTTCATTAGCTTCGCCTCCTAAAATGGAAAAGGGGTCTCCATCAAATCAAGAAAAATCAATTTTTTTTTGTATAGAAAGAGTTGAGTTTGTCGTCAAAATAAAACGTGAGGTTGGCACAATTTATTAATCGTCACCGGTGGACACTGCTGTCAGATTTTCTTATTTAGTCTGTGTAGGAAATTTTTTATACGGAGCAAAGAGTTATGGGTAATGGGAAATGTTAGTGTAGATTGGACTCCCATTGTGCATTGATGATTGAGAAAAAACATAAGTGGGTTGTAGTGTCTGATATATATACCACCTTCACCTTCCCTTACTCGATACTCTTGTTCTATGTAAAGGAAACATTTCATTTTTAATTTACACGCTCCTTTCCTTTCCCCATATCCCTCTCTAGTCCAATCAGATCTAAGTCCATTCACATAAAACATTGACATCACTCTCAACCCAAAAGCATAATTAAATTATGAATTTTTATTTTTATGCGGTACTCTATTTATGACTTACATTTGGATTCCTACCATATATCAGTATTTTGATAATAATTTAATGTGACTTCAAAATTTGATATTTAAAAAAGATATTATATATTTTAAAATATCAAAATAAAGATCTATTAATATATTTTAAAAACACATGAGAAAAATCAGAAAATTAGAGAAAAAACATAGCAGAACCGTGATAGGGTTGGTTAGTGTATCTGAATTGATGGAGGCTCTGATTGATTGCTGACATTTTGTATATATCTGATTTAGCAGGATTATTAGAAGTGAAGTGATGCCTTTAAGCAAAGGGTTATTATATTAGTTTGAGTTTCAATCCCCAAATAACCTTTTTGGCTGTTGTGGTTTAGCTTTATTGACACCTCTGTTTTGTCTACTTTATTGTCTTCCCCTATGTTTAGATATTATAAACTCATAATCACTCTCTTAATGGGGGATTGAGCTTAGGCATAAAAATTTATGTGAAACTCCTGCATGCTCGCACGCGTGTTACATCATGTTTTTGCGTGTTAGTGAGTTTGCTGCTTGTCTTACTATGGTGGTATCATGATACTGATATTGAAATATGCTTCACCTTAATGTCATAAAATGAAAACTATTGAGTTTGGTTTGATTATGGTACATTCACAGGAATTCAAGGCACATATATACTTGGAATTTTTTTCTGAAATCCTTCCTACTACACAAGTTTTGAGGTTGTAGTCTCTGCAGCTTGTTCTGTTCAAGGTAGGACTAAAAGTTTACCAATTGGGGAAATGATTATTGCATTGAATTGATGTCAAAATTGTGTTAAGAAAAAGGTAGAGGCATGTGCATGTAATAACATAATTTAAACATTCAAATATATATATGTTAATATTTAGAGTTTGACTATATTTTAAACAAAATTGTCCTCAAAACAAAATTGTCTTCAAAACAGAAGACTTAAAAAATAAAATTAAATCTTAGAATGCAAATTTAATGAAAGCAGACATAAATATATACAATTTTTTTAATTATTATTATTAGAAACACATTCGTATATGTGCATCCACATGTATTTACTTTTTTTTATAAAATAAAAAATATATTAACAATAGATCAAATTGATAAAAATAAGTGTCCATTGAGAACGTTCACAAAACAATTAAAAGGTGAAGTAGAAAAAATATTTCAAAAAACTGAAAAAAATAATATACACTACTAAAAAATCTCGTATTACATGAAAATTTTCTTGAAGATTCGTTGAAAAAATTTGTAAGAAAAGACTTTTTCTTGTTATTTTTTCTAAAAATTTTAATTGGCGGATAATTCCTTCGTGGATAATTATTTCCTACAAAATTATAAAATTCGCAAGTATTTCCTACAAAATTTATTGCGAAAAGTGTTTTATACAAAATATTTTACAAAAAAATTGACAGCAATTTTCTGCAAATTTTTTTCATAACAAAATTTATAAGTATTTTCTACCAAAAAAATTTTAAAACAAAATTGACAGGAAATATAATTTTTTTTAATGATATTAGTAAAAGGTAAAATTGTCCAAAAATTGTGTATACTAACACCGTAATTACAAAAGTTAATCAACATGGTTATATATGTATATTTAATTTATGGTATTTTTCAAAACATTGTTTAATTATTAACTAGATATAGATTATTTTTAAATTTTTTTATTAATTTTAAGGTTTTTAATTTCCTTCCTCGATCATACATCCATTATTTGTAATTTATATATATATATATATATATATATATATATATATATATATATATATATATATATTGTACTATAATATTATAATTAATAGGAACTAGAATCTGTGAACTTAAAAATATACGTCATGTTGGGACTAAGACAAAAAGTGTGCAAACTACTAGTATGAAATATTTTTTAGTTTGTCTAAAAATTGTGCATACTACTAATACGGACTAAGACAAAAAAGTTTGTCTAAAAAGGCTTAGTAAATGTATTAATATTTCCATTAAAGAAATATTTTAAATAGAAAGCAAACAAATATTATTTGTATATTTAGAGAAACATTATAAATTAATTCATAGATTAATCCAAACTATACGTGAGTTGATGATACATGAATTGACTTATCCATTAAAACTTTAGTATGATTAAGAGTGAAAGATTTATTAAAATAACAAAATTAATATAGAAAAATATTAACTTTTTATTGATGTAAAAACGGTTTGAAGGATCTAAATATTACCAAATATTATAGAAAAATATATTTATATAAATTCAAAAGAATTAACCTTCCGCCATTGTTACTCTTACTCTCGTTGCACATTTTAGATTATGAACTTTTGCTCTTCATACAAAATGGTGTTATATGAAAAAGGATAGTATGTGTTCAATTTATGTGTTACAAAATGGTGTTATATGAAAAAGATAAGTGAAAATCATGGCATCATATCCACATATTATCATATAATTGATTGAATCTTTATTTAACAATGGACCACATTCATGAACAACAGAAAAATTGAAGTATACCCAATGCAGGGGAAATGCATGCATCATGTTTGTATAATGCAGTGGTTGTTGGTTCAATGCAACAATTACGTGTTAACATTTATACGTAACTACTAACACAAATCCTCAATATTATTAATAATATTCACATTCTTTTTTAAATCTATGTTGTAGTCTTGACGACAAATTTCTAAAGGTATGTACATTATTAATGTCATATATTTGACATATGTTTTTTTTTTATGACCTTTATGGATGATGGATTTAGAAAGATTCTATAAATGTATGAGATAATATATATGTATATGATTTGATAGGTTTAGGATATGTCAAGTGTTATACTTTGATGCAACTTGTTTATCATAACTTAGTGCCTTCCAAATTATGCTAAAATGCATGATTTATTTAGATAAATATGGATTCACATGCATTATGTTATACTCCGATATGATATTTAAATTTCATTAGTTTGCTATTGTATGTTTGTGTGTATACTGTGATGATCATACTTAGTACGAAAAATGATATTAAGTGAAAATAAGTGAACACTTCATACGAAGTAGATATTGTTACATGTGAACATAAAATGGATAAAATTTCATATGATGGGTTAACATGTAGTGTAGTGTTTTATTATAATATACTTTATTTCGATGATTTTGAATTATAAATATTTGTATTTGTATGATGTAACTATGTTCATATATTTTGCTTAAATTATACATTATCCTATTAATATATAAATGGAGAGTTATGGTAATCAATTTTTTTAGAAACATTTACTTTCAAGTATTGGATATTCATGAATGAAAAGTGAAAGAAAGGAAAGATGGTGAAAATTTTAATTCTTTGAATTAAAAGATAGAAAGTACCAAAGTGAAGAAAAAAGATAAAAAATTTCTTAATAATTTAATTGATAGAATAAATTAAAAAAAAAAACTATAAAGTGATATATTTATAAAATGATCCAACTATCCTTATTCTTGTAAATTAATTTTTCTTAAATATTGAATTTAATATATATATATATATATATTTAAAAAAGTATTATTATTTTTTTATAATTAATTTTATGTTATAACGATCAATTATATGTACATGTAATATAAGCAACTATCGATTATATGATATAAGATACATAAACTTTGAAAACAATAGTAAATACATTAAAAGTTTGATTAAGTTTTCTTTCTTTTTATTTTGTGCTTTTCTTTTGTTATAAATCGGTGCACATCAAGGAAACCAAACACAAATGAGCACTGCATTTTAGTAGGCTTGAACAATATATCAGCGGAAAAGAAGAAGCAAAAAGAGTAGAATGAAAAAATAAACTAGCATAATATAAATGTGTTGAAGATTTTAAATTTATTAGAGATAAGACAAATTTATTATATATAAATGGATACAAATTTCACTTAATAAATTGATTTTGTGGGGTGAGTTAAATTTAAAATTTACTTTTTAACATGGTTTAAGAGTCGTGAGCTTGAGTCTTGGTAGTTTTATTTTGTCACCTATTATCGAAAGATTTATTGTTTGTTTGAACCTTATCAGACCGTTAACGGATCACTTATTAATATTTAGTCTCGTGTGTTCGAGATGTTGATATCTTGACATAGGAGATGTGTTGGGAATCCAACATTGACTAAAGATAAGACAAGTTTATAGTATATAAGTGAGTCCAAACCTCACTTTACAAGCTGGTTTTGTGAGATTTAGTTAGACTTAAATTCTACCTTTTATAAAATAATATGTAATTTTTTAAATTGGTATGAAAATGAAAATGAATATAAATCAAAATTTGTGTGGTCTTTACACATTATTAAATGCACTTTCTGCATTAGTATTATTTTCATATTCATCTCTACTGTATTATTTTAGTGTTTTTTATAATTTACCTGATATTTATAAATACATAAAGAGCTAAGAAAGATTCATAGTAATAAGAGAGGTGGGTTAGAGCATTAAAAAAAAAAAAAGTTTGTAAAGCTTGCAATGATGCATAATGATGAGGGTTGAATGAGATATAGGGAGTGTAGAGTGGTGTGGTGAATGGTGAATGTGGTGTGCAATGCAATGGCTCTGACACTTGGCCCCTGTTCCTATCCCTCCATTATCTTTTTCTTTTATTTCTGCCAATTACTTAACTCAAATATGCAGCAATTACGTGTAGGGATCTTCTGTTTTCGCCACCACAAACAAGATGCGACGTTTCCTGGTTCCACCCAACTCATCATCATCATAATAATGTCTCCTTTCTTTGCCTTCTTCCTTCAACCACCCCCTGTTTCCACCAAAACATCAACGCATACGCATTCTTCATCTTCTTCTCTTAACAATGTCAAATACCCATCCAAATGCATATGTAATCAAATGTTTAGATTCTAATTAATCAATGTCAATTAATTCACCCAGGTTCTTATTTGTTCCGGTTCCGATCCAAGTTCATTCGTCAGTCATCGTTAGGAACAATTATCACATTCCTGAAATATTGTCTGTTTTGGAGGGTTGAGTTCCGTCACAATTTTGTCTACATCGAAGGGTAGAGAAAGGTAAAAATATTTAAATTTTGTTTGACCTCTAAACGATATAAGATTTTATTGGGTACACCGAAACAATTTGGACTTTGATTTATTTTGTTTTCAATTTTTATCTGTGGTTCAATCAAGTTTAATTAAGTGTTAAATTGATTTAATGTCATTCTTTTCATTAAATTAAAGTTAATGTTATTCGAAAGATAATCATGTGTCCATCTAATCAAATGTTTACCTATTAATTTCATCCCTATATTCTTTTTTTAAATTAAATTGAATTTTTATATTATTTAAATAGAAATAATGTGGTCAGTAAAATCAGAATAATTTAGTACGTCTAAGTTGAAGCCATCTTTTCTATCTTTAATCCCTTCTTTTCTAATAGCATAATTCCACCGTCTCATTTAAATTTAATATAACATATGCAAGATCTTTATTTTTGTCAACTGCGTCGTCGTTGGAGATAAACATATAAACTGGATATGATTTATGGATTCGTTCCCAAGATCTATAAAAAATAATTGATGAACAAAAAATTACATTGTTTATATGTAAAAAGAAATATAAAGATTCAATTAAACATTTTATTATATTAACATGTGATCATTTTCAAACAACATTACATAGATTTAAAGTAGAGAACCACGTTAAATCAATTTAATATATAATAATATTTGATTGAATAAAAAATAAATATTAAAAAAACAAAAAACTTAAAATATAAGTAAAAGAATAATAATTAAACCTTGAAAGTACGAGCTTTCATGACTCAAGCTCTTATAGCTTAAGTTCGATTTTCCAACGGACGCTATCAAATTTATAATTTTAAATCTTGAACCGAAATGATGACACAGAGAAATTAATATATTCAGTCGAAATTTATCAAGCCATTGAGTTCTTAAAGATCTTGATAAAATGAGTTGAATCTGAGTTTTTTTTTTTAGGTGAAAAACATAATTGGACAAATTAGGTCATCATCCATTTGCCTCTCTCACCTCTTGCAAACATGACAGACTAGAGTGGGATAAGACGATGACCCATCTGTCACTATGAATTTTAAAAAATACATATAAATATTAAGTATTTATGTTTGAAGTTTAATACTATTTTTTTTAAATTAAGAAAACCAAAATATACATTTTTTATTTTTTATTTTAGAAATTCAACCTCTCTGATATTAATAAAAAAAACATATTTAAATAAAATTTAGATTAATTTATTAAATATTTTATGTCTTATAACTAAATTAATTTTTTTTACTTTCATGATAAACTTTAAATATTTTTTTTTTCAAATTTAGTAATTTAACAACCGATATCAGTATTGTCATTGTTTAAAGAAAATGTTATTGAATTGAACTAACACGAACAAATTCAGAAGAAAGCATACAAAGGTATTATGATATCACTTATAATTTATGTAATTAATGTACATGGATTTTTTTTTTGTCTCATTTTAAATTTTCACTTTTACTTAATTTAGAAATTTTAAACTCCTACTTCTACCTTAAACAAATTATCAATATCTTTGTTTAACTAGTTAATATCTTGACTCGTTTTTAAGGTGTTGGAAATGAAAAGAAATTGAATTGATAACTACAACACCCTTATCCAGATTCTCGTCCACCTTTGCTTCTTGTGTTTTCTTTTCTCTTCGAAATGTCACTATAATTTATCATGTTTCTATTTTTCTTTTTTAACTATCATTTTTCTTTTCTTTCTTGGTCTCGTAAAGGTGGAACTGGTGAAGCTGAGTGTCCCAATATAAAGGTGGCATTAGGTTCAAAAGTCTTCATTGAAATTACTCAGAAAAAATGATGAATCTTGTTAAAATTGGTGCTTTTTGACCTTGTTCCTAACCAATAAGCAGGAGCGTTATGTTTCAAAGTGAGGCAAAAACTGGGTAGGAACGTGATGGGATGTCGGTAATATTTCTCCAAAAGTAGTTTTTGTGTTGCTTCTCACTTTCACTTTCCAAGCCTAATTAATCAACTTGTCCGGTGTTATTGTGACGTGAAAAGGAACTCATGTGGCTGAATGATAGAAGAGGTAGTTAAGATTACATATTCTTGTTGGAAAGAATTTGGATACATTCTGCATTCGTCTGAGTCGATCACCGAAACCAGCTATCGACTCTGATATCACTTGTTAGGTTTAAGGAGGGAAGGAATTTACTTGGAAGATACAACAATAATAAGATCTGAGTCCAACTACATAAGATATTGACATCATTCTCAATTCAAAACTTTAAGACAATGAGTTTATGAGTCTCATCCGTATATGATGCTTCACTTTTTTATTTTTACCCCATAAACTTACCGATAATAACTTAATAACGACTAAAATAATAAATCTTATTAGGATAGATTTTATAAGTTAATAACAAGTTTACTTCAACACTATGCACTCATACCACTGTTAGACAACTTCAATTTCACCATTTAAACCGGCTTTTACTGTCATTAACTTTCTATCTTAATCATATCGTTAGTCTTCTCAACTATACCTAATTATAAAGTGATTATAATGATGATCTTTCAATTTTTAAAGTTAATTTAATCTCTCAGTTTTTTTCCGTTATCATAATTGATTCTTTTCGTTACTTTTCTTAAACTTCAAAGAGTACATGAAGAAAAGGCGAGTACACACATGTAAAATAAATCCCATTAATTAGTTTATCTAATGTAATGTTAGCATCAGTTTGAAAAAAAAAATGGTCTCTGTTAAAAGGAGATGTGTAGAATGCATAAATAAATAAATGAGAATTATGATTCTAATCATGCTGAAAAACATAAACAATTTCATTTCGTATACTTGAGTTTATTTTTTTGTATAAAAATGTTGTGTGGTTTAGAATTTTTGCATGTGTAGTTGTCCTCCGACTCTTATGTTATGATAGCTATGTTGCGTACAATAATCCAAATAATAGGACATAGATGAAAATGATATAACTGCTAAAACTGTCATATTCTAACTAAAATTGTCGCCAGAAACCTCTCCCTCATATGTCATGGACATTCTAATTTTCAAACGTAGGTCATAGAACAAGGATAACGCGTTATTTGTTGGAAGTGACATATTATTATTATTAAGGGACAACAATACATATATTATATAATATAAGCTATTTCTTACACGGTAAGGAAGACGCACTCTGAGACAAACTTTTATCCAAAACCACCTTTATAGACTATACATGCATTTGAATATTTTTATTTTATGGGAATTGTCTTTGCCTTCCCTCAATTCTTGAAGACAGGTTTACTTGTCAAGAAACATCTACTTTCCTTCAACATAACGTGAAAAAATTGGTCGGAAAACCATTTCATTTCTTTCTTCTGCACATGCTTTATCCTTAAACTGCTGCGGCAATTTGAACCGAAAGTGTATGCAAATTTTAAAATTAAGGTCAATTTCATCTTTTTAGAGAAGATCCTTAGGTATAATGGTGGTCATTTTCTGTCCCCTCCCTCAGGTATTGATGTTCAATTCAAGATTCATATATGCTTGGACGCCACTCAACATTAATGTTAAATCCACTATAGTTGATTTTACTCCATCTTAAAAGTTCATTTGGTACAAAAAGAAATGCATAGATATTTTTAATTAACTTTATATATGGTTATTTTATTTTTTATTGTTATCATAACAAAGAAATCTTGTTGGTATAAACTTTTGGAATAATGATATTTTGACTATTAAATTTTGACAATTTTCTCTTATAACATGAGATATCATCTTTTAAGAAGTTTTTGAATATTAAGAATGAGAAAAAAGAAAAATAGAAAACTACTTAGAAAATGACACCTAAAATTATAAAATATAAGGTTATAAAATATAAGGTTATCAAGATTTAGTAGTCAAAAAATCATTTTCCAAACTGTTTGATATCATATTTAAATATTAAGAAGTAAATTTTAAATTTAACTCAACTTCATAAAATTGATTTATAAAATAAAATTTATATCTGATTTATATATTATAAAATTCTCTTATGACTGATACGAAACTTTTAACATATTTAACATTAATGAATAATCTAAACTCATAGTATATTATTTCAAGAAATATTCATACAAAAAGTAAAAAAAATGGAGGGAAGTAAAAGGTGAGGCCTGAGATGTGAAAATGGAAGCACAAGGGTATCTGAAATCCCTAGGGTTTCCTGAAAAATATATAGACAAAGATAAGGGGTGGGAAAGTTGTTTGGCAAGAAGTGATTGGCATGTTGTAGCAGTGGATGAGGAAAAGAAATGGTAACATCTACAGTGGAAGAAGACGACAAATTCTGCAAAATGTGCATTCATTGGTTTGAAAATGGGGTCCACAACCACATATCTATCTGCTCGACAATAAGCATTGTGGCACAATAAAGAGTGAGTAATAAACCCTGTGGAAGGGTGATCAATCATTCTCCATTCAATGGGGTCATTACACGTGTCATCCCACTAGGACACTCCTACACGCACCCTATCCCTATGCTATGCCTACCTCTGCCTCTGCCTTTGCTATAGTGACCTCATTCATTACTGCTACAATCATGATTCATCATTTCTCATTTCTTGCATGCAATTGCAGCCTGCAGAGTACGATCTTCCCATTACTTGCATGAAAATCAACCTCACTCCCTTTCTTTTACCTTAGGACTATCTACATAAGGTTCCATTTTTTTGCCATCACTCTTTCTTAACATCACTTTTCAATTATCTCTTTGTTTCTATGTGTTTTATGTGTTAATCATCTATTCTTGTTTGATTTACTGATAAATCTACTAATAGTCCTCGCAGATGAGACAAGTTTGTTGCATTGTTACCATTAATTAGCATCTATGTTTGGAGTGGAAGTTGGTGATTTTACTCATCATTAGTCATGAGTGAAGTCCCAAAGCCTGATTTCAAGGAGTGCGACCTGTGTGAGTGAAGTGAGAACATAATCTGGATTCCCTTGTTTTTTGGAGCCACCTTAGTCAATTTGGCAATTGGTAAATTTAAGAGGGTATTAATGTAATACACACAACTAGAAACAATACACTTTATTTTTTTCGAACCGATATTGGTGTCGACAAAAGACATAGCATTACATTAAATGATAAAGTCTGATTAGTCGGGGACAATACAAGAACATAAATGCATGCATTTCAAAGTTTCTTTTTGCAAAAACGGACACATAAAATACTTTCTTTTTTTCTTGAAGGTGTGTAGCAAATTTGGTCTCTATGACCTAACTTGTTTCCTTCATCGGAAAAAGAAAGGATTTAAAAACATGAATAGAACAACCACCGCCATTAGTTTCCTATATACCTTTGTCTGTTATGCAAACAAACTTCTCTGTTTCAAACTGAAATGCGCAAGAAGCTTCTTTGAATTTTGGAAAGTTTGGACGCGACACCTTTCCTATTCCTATTCAACAAATTATCAACTTTTGGAAAGAAAACACACACAATTATGAATTCACAACAGATCATTTACTTTTTCTTTTCCCTTTTGTTTCTACTTAAAACTTCCACACAGGAAATCCAATCTTGAACCAGCTCTGGTCAAATAAAGGATTCCAAAGCAAGAACAATGATATGTAATCGATTGGGTTGCATGTGCTTTTGATTGCTTTATTCAACATTTGAAAACTGTAGCATATCCCTTACATACCCACATTTTTGGATCATAAGTTATATCTATGACCCACCGCAACTCAAATTTAAAAGCATCTCTCACTTTGTTTAATCCTGTTCCTTACATTCTTTACCGCACATATGCAGTGCTGCCTTTTTATTATTTTCATCAAAAAAATTGTGCCAAATTTTTAAGGTTTAGTCCCATTTTTTTTCTTATAATTCTGAGCTAGCTATGCTGTCCTACGCCATGCCATACATACTAACTCCTTTGTCAATGTGAATTTCACAGTTGCAATGATTGTTTTAAAAGGTCACATGAAAACCACACAATAATACTACTTGTTATACTGTCAAATTAGGACAATAAATTTATTTAAATAAACGCATAATCAACATCAGCCCATGATTGTATAAATTATTATGCGAGTATTTTTGGCTCCATATTCCTGTGCCCAGTTTATTACTTTATTGTTTTTTTCTTAAATATTTCAAAATACAATTTTTTAACCATAAAAACGCTGACGAACTGTTGGATTATATATCCTTTTATATATTTTGCTCGTAGGCAATAATTTTACACACATAAAATATTTGATACAACTTTTATTCCAAAATTTTAGAATAATAATATTATGGATATTTATTTTTATATAATTTTTAATTTTGTCTAAGACGAGACTTTTAATTCACACTTATATTTACAAACGCACATCTTGTTAAACTTAGGCACACCTTCTTAAATGATAAAACTGCAAATCCAGTAGGTGGGTCGAATCTGCCATATGCAAATTTTTGAATTGTGTGACTACAATGTGATGGGAATTATAAAGGTGGATGAAGAACTATCATTTTGGAAGAAAAGACAAAAAAGCAAAGGATGCATTTGAACATGGATTCCATTTGACATGGCTACCTTAAAGACTATTTGTCGCCAATTTCTGAGACAACGTCATACTAAGACTGCATTTCGGCACCACTAAAGCTGCTTCTCGGAACTTTCTTTCTTTCTTTTTCTTCATTTTCTCATGTTGCATGTTTTTGGTTTTTCTGATCATTTTTCTTTAGTTTTTTCCTCGCAAACTTAAGAGATAAAATCATTGGAGAAAGAGGATTAAGACGAGGAATCAATAACTTTTTCTTAGATAAAAATAGAGATTAAACATACTTTTTGAGAAAAAACAAGATAACAGAGAGAAACAGAACAGAAGCAATAAGTTATAACATGATGTGAATGGTATTTTTGTGTCTGTAAAAAAAGCAACCAGTGAAGTACTATAATGTCAAAGCATAGTCCACGCTAGACATGATAGTAAATGAATGAGTTAGCCACATGGATTATTAGTGGAACAAAAGCTTTATGGTATTATTTTTTGTTTTGAGTTAATATTTGTGATTGAGTCAGCTTGCACATGATATTACCAAAAGAGTCAACTCTTGGGTGTACTTTGTCTTACAATTTTATGTACTCTCTAATCATTACATTTAATCAAATCATTATCAAGTAATGAAAATTCGTTATAGTATATATGAAGTATTGAGTTGATACTAATAAAAGATGGTGAAAATTAGTTTTTGTAAAATGAAAGAATTGGAGAAAAATTGAATTCAAAATGGAAATATTATTAAGATAGAAAAATTTTAGAGAGGGAAGAGAAATAGGTTAAAGAATCTTTGGATGAAGTTGGTCAAAAGAATATGCTATGATTCCCATGCTTGTAGACTGTGGTGATTCCATTTATTTCTTTGCAGTCCAAACTTTGTGTCTCAACTACTATTTTGGGACCCACTTTAGCCATTAATGAAATTTTCATCATTTCCCAACGTCCATTCCATTCCAGTCATATATCTCATACCTATTATCATCACTTCATATTCACATTCATTCCTTTCTATCACTTTTTTTTTTCCTAACTTTTTAAGAAGAAATTTTACAAATAAAAAATTTTCATAACCAATTTCTCTTAGGTGTAATTAGGTTTTTGAAAAATGATTGAATCTTAACAACTTTTTTTTATAAGGTATATTTTAAATAATTTTTATTTTTTTATATTTTAAAATCAGTTAAAAGATATCATTTAAAATTATAAAAAAAAAATTGTCAAAATATTATCGTCATTTTCTTTTTTATCTGTCAAATACAATTAAATGTGTTGCAATTAAAATAAATATTGTAATATACGCGGACTATTGATACAATATGTTGCAAACTTCCAAGATCTTAAGCCATTTGTTCTTGTGGAACTTCAATTTACATTTAGACTTTAACATTATTATATATTTTACTTTGAAAAATAAAAAAAATGGATTATTTTAAATTTTGTTTATATTTATTCTTTTTTAAAAAAATTCTAAAAGAGAAATATAAAATTATTTTTATACGAATTAAAATCAATTTATACATAAATTAGTCTGTATAAACGTTCTCATATTTTTCTAATTTTATTTTTAACTTTTTTATGATATAATTCTGTTATAAAAAAATCGATTTTTTTTTATGGAGTGTTCCATTCCATAGATCCTTCTGGAGAAGCTCATGCAAGATGATGAATGAAAATGTTTAAAAAGATATCATTATTTAAACAATTTATGTCTATTAAACATATTTAATAAATAAGGGAATTATAAATAGTAAAAGCCCTTAAATTATTGGAACCAATTTGGGCCTGAATGTTTTGTAGAAGTCCACCATAAGCATTTTGCAACAGGTTTTCACGTATGCAACTAATTTTTGCACCCCATGGTTTCTTCCGCCTGAATTTCTATGGGTGTTAAAATGTCCGAAAACATACATCTCTTATATATATTTTTTTTATTGTGAAATTCAAAAATAAGCTTCAAGTTATATCATTCATAATGTATTTTTGGATTTGATAATGCATTTTCGATTACACAATTAAAAAAAATTATTTTAAATTATGTAATTTGTAAATATATTTTTAATTTCTTAATCCTAAAGTTTTCGATTGTGTCTATTATAAGTTACGTAATCTATAATACATTTTTAAATTTATACATTACACAATTTAAAATATATTTTTAATTTTAATTTATATAGTTTAAATACAATTTTAAATGATGTAATCCAATATGGTATTCTTTATCAAATTTATAATATCTTGTAGTGAAATCCAAAATATATTTGTGAATTCGATAATGTATTTGAAATTATAGAATTCAAAATACATTTACATATTTGAGTTATGAATTTTGCTATTCACAATATATACAAATTATACAATTCAAAATATTTTTATGCATGTGTGCATAAAGAAAATAAAAATGTGTTATAAGAAATGTTAAATAGGTTTTTAGTTCTTAGATTTTAATACAAAATTGAATTTTAGTTATGTTCTAAAATTTAATAGAGTTTAATTACTAAATTTTAAAAATAATGAATACAGTCTTCTAAATCTAATAATATTAAATTTTATTTATATTTTAAACAATATCTTAAATGTTTGTCTAAAATGTTATACGAAATATAAAAAAATTAATTAAATTAGATTATGAAGACAATGTCTATTTATTTTTTAAATTTTGAAACTAAAATATATCACTTAAGATATGGACATATTTTATTTCACATGAAGATTTAAAAACAAAAAGAGTATTTAACCCTTTTCTTCTTCACTTAAGTTGTAAAAAGCAACATCCTCAAGCCTCGATCATTACCACTCCTTTTTGTTTTTCTTCATATCCATCTCTGCTTAATTTTTTCATTTCATTTGCGTCCATTCAATACACTTTCACCCTCTTTACTCTTTATCTCCTTTCACTCAAACACACCCAACCATGGAGGTGTAGGAAGAGTGAGAAGAAGAAGATCATCAAGGAAGAAGAAGAAAGGAAAAATAGTTTCAAAAACACTTATGGTGGGAATTTTTTTTAATGCATTCCGAAATGGGTAATCTAAAACATATTTTTAAATCTAAAAATACCTTTCAAATTTCATAAAGTGAAATATATTTAAAATATATATTTTGGATTGTACTGTGAAAGATATATTTCTAGGTTCGAAAATCATTCGGCATTATACATTTTGAAATTATGAAATTTCAAAATATGATTTTTATACTATAAATTGTGCATTTCGAAATGAAAAAAAAAAAAGTATTTCAGATTACAAATATATATATTTTAAAATAAAAGGTTTACATTTTAAAATACAAGAATTTATAATAATTGTGATTAAAATTATGGAATTACAAAAAAAAAAATGACACAATTATACTTTAAGTGGGTCTGGATAATATCTCCTGTTTCCAAATAAGCCCAATAAATTAACTTACCAATACCGAAGGGGTAACCAATCAAATTTCACTAACTAAAGTCCTATTGTTTGAGGGTTTTTATCCTGTCCAAAAAAGCCTAATAAATTAACCTGCCAAATGTCGAGTGGTAACCGTCAAATGGGTTTTTCTTCCTCCAATTTTTTTTTTTTCACCTCCAAGTTTGACTGTGAAGATCATTATATCCTTAAAAAAATAAAAATAAATTATAAACTAAATATTTCCGTAGCCTGCACCTCCAAGAATGAAATTTGGTATCTGGTTTCTGAAAGTTGAGCAATATTAGTTTCTGAAAACCGGTAAATTTATGATTTATGTATCTTAAATTTATGATTTTTCTATGATGTTTCTTCCAAATTAAGTTTTACCCAAATTAGTATGAACCCTAATTATGATTTTAGGAATTCTTGTATCACATTGACATGAACCTTAATTATATTTTTACCCAAATTAGTACAACCTTAAATTATGAAATTTAAATGTTGTTGTGTTTTCTACTGAAATGGTAAGATTTATGGATATGTTTTGGGTTGCATTACAAATTCAGCTACACATCATAAATTAGTTAGATAACCTTGACTTGAAATAAAAATTATAATATTTCTATTGCGTGAATTCAATGATTTATAAATATTATAAATTAAAAAGTACATACGTGAATCACTCTATGAAAATGGTTTAAGTAAAAAAAATGAAGAATTTTTTATTTAACTAGAAAATTAATTTATATATATAAAAAATTAAATTTGGTACCCCTAAAATTTTTATTCATGTTTCGCCACTGTTTGTATCTTGAAAATCGATAAAATCGGATTCTGAAAGCTGGTAACACCCGTTTCTGAAAGCCGATAACACCGAATTCTGAATGCCGGTAACACCGAATTCTGAAAGCCGATAACTCCGGTTTCTGAAAGCCAGTAACTACAAACCAAAAGGGTATAAGTGAAATTATAAAAAAGTTGGGAGTGTAGGAAAAAAAATTGGGGGTACAGGAAGAAAAACCCCGTCAAATTTTACTTCATAAAGGTCTTTTATTTGAGAGTTTTTCTTTCTGTTTTTTTTTTTTTTCTTCATGAACCTCACATAAATCTTCAAATTACTTCTTATTAAAATTATAATATAAGCTTTTGCATCTAATTTTTTAATTAAGGGTTTGGAAAAATATTTTTAGATCTAAAAAATATTTCCAAAATACACAATCCCGAATGTATGAAAAGATACCTAGATTGAGTGTTTTATGAGATATTTCCGTATCTGAAAAATATCTTTCTAAACCTACCTTCAATGTAAAAAATATTTTTATATTCCAGATTTGATGTATATGAGGAAGGAGAAAAGAATGAAAAATGGAAATAAAAAAAAATAGATTATAATATATTTTACTAAGGTTAGTATGGAAATACTAAATTTTATTGGCGTGCAGAAAGAAAAAATAAAAAAGAGTTGCAGGAAGAAATGTCCTTAATTTAATAAAAGGTTTGTGAGACTTTTGATTTTGGCTCTATACTATTTTTTTACAACTTAACTGCAACAACAAAAACAAAAACAGTTTTTTCTTATAGCACTCCCATATCTTCTTCTTCCTGCACCTTTGAGTACCTGTACCACACCAACTAATAGGTTCAGTAAAAGATTACAACATATGTGATTGTAAGTATATATAATCTAATAAAAGTATAAAAATATAAAAAGTTGAAATTGATAAATAAAAATTAAAAATTATATAGGTTTCATATTAAATGTTGAAAACCAACCCAGATTAATTTGAATTAATCCGGCACATGTGTATATATAAGTATAAAATGTATGAAAATGTTTATATTTTGATATGTCTATATAATTTATACTAATATGATAAATTGTCTTATATTTAAATTAATTTTGACAAAAAACATAGAAGCCAGGTTTGAGATAGAAGGATTGTAGGTAATATTGCAATAAAATTCAATAATAAAAAGATTTTTTTAATACTTTTACTTGAATTTTTTTTGTATGTGTTTGAGAATTATTCATGAACTTTGTGTATTGTATTATTAATTTTCATGTTAATGTTAAACAAGTTAACTATATAAGATATGACTTGTAACTGATTTCACATATTGTTTTTTTAGAAATATTTATTTATATGTCGTTTAAGTTTAAGTATGTTTCATCGTATCTTTAATATGTGTTTTGTTTTTATTATTACAATAAATAAATTGATTAGAAAATTTTATATAGTGGGATTGTATTATACGATACAGGTTAGGTAGGAACACATGTGACTATATATTTTTTGTCTATTTTTCTCAAATATTTATTTGATTATTTATTTATCATAAATAACACAATCAAATTAAACAAATATTATGACAAAAAATAATTAAAACAAAAACAAAAAAATCAAAATTATATTTTAAAAAAATTAAACTGATATTTACAGAAATAATATAAATTGTAAATAAAAATTATTTCAAATTAAAATGTGAAAAAATTTACAAGTCACGGACGTGCACAACTATTATTATATAAATAAATAAAATGAATATCTAAAATACTTTTATCACAATTATAAATAAAAAAATGACATACTTTAGACAGAAATAGTATGTAAAAGATGTTTATTGTTGCACCTAGATCTAAATATAGAAAGAAAATAAGATGGGTATATGGTGAAGCATTTTCCCTGTGGAGGAAGTAACAATAGAAATGGCGTGAAGGTAGTGGTCGAAAGCATAAACAAAGTGAGGATCATGGATCACATGATTTTTTTTCCTTTTGATGGTTCTGAAGTTGACATCCCAAACATATTTTTATTCTCACATACCATTGCTACCAAATCTCACTATAATTAGAATAAAAAGTACGTTTGTATTATAATTTCGCATCCCATTACATCTCTTAATCTAGTTTGTGTATATACTTAATATTTTATTTATACGTTTATCTTAAAATAGGAGGTTCATGATAAGTAATATAATTATAAAATATATATTTTTAAATAAGCATTATATATAATTTAAAAAACAGTTTTTTTTTTAAATAATTTATAAAAAATATTAGTGTTTATACATTCCATTATATAAAATATGATATTTTAGTTAACGGGAACAAAACAAAATTCTATAGTTATACATTAATAGTTTTTTTTAAGTTTCATGAAGTAACTTCATTTTACATCTGATAAGGGTTTCATACATAACATTGATATTTTTTAAGTTTCATCAAGTAACTCCGTTTTAACGTGTTTAAAGAATATTTTCTGATAAGGGTTTCATACATAACATTGATATTTTTTAAGTTTCATCAAGTAACTCCGTTTTAACGTCTTTAAAGAATATTTTCGTACCATTATTTTTTTCATTTTTGTGTAAAATATTCTTTTTTAACTAAAGCAACATTGTTTTCATAATATTCTTTAAGAAATCAAGTTTAATATGTTTTTACACAAATAACAAATAAAGTAAATAGAAACCATAAAATTATACCAACAAAAAAGTATAAGAAAAATATTAGAGAAAAAAAAAAGTCAACCGATAAACTGTTGTGACCTAAATGTGTGATGGTAAAACAATAACAAATCACCACAATTACAACTAAATGTACTAAGATTTGTAATGTAAAATACTTTTTAAATAAAGGTAAAGACAATAGTCTTTTAGATTGAAGAGTTTCGTTATGATCAATGAGGGTACAAAAAGAATATCAATCAACCACACAAAACCAAATAACAAAACTTTCAAATATAGAAGAAGAACACAATTTTCAAATATAGAAGAACAAGAGAAGAAAAACTTATAGAATTACTGGCACTGCTGCAGTGCGAAATTAATATCTCCCAACTTAGATCTTGTATCAACGATACTCGACCAGTCAAAATAAAGAACAATATATTTCGAACCTGCTGTAAAATTTTTAGCTCGATTTAACGGTGAGCGAATCCACAGTGCTGATTTTATGGTGACAGTTTTATGAAAAATGTGAACATATTTATCTCTATCTTTCGCTTGATACAAGATTTTCAAAGTGTTCTAATTTTATTGTTTTACCTCTCTATTTATTTTGCGGTCTACTGTTAAATAACACCTGAGCTTCTAAGTTTTTTTTTTTTTTATGTTTTTTTTTTAATTTTTTTTTTGGTTTTTAATTTTTTTTTTTTTTTGTGTCTTTTTTACACGGAGTCTAATACCCAACAATTTTGAGAGTTTTTGTTTTTTCTCTAAAAATATGAGTTGACTTTTACAATTGATTTGGCTTTTTCAATCCAAACTCAGTATAAATTTTCTTGTTATAAGAAGATCAACCATGGTTCTCTTTTAGTAGGAAACTTGTAAATGCTTAAATTAATATTGTATAGTTTATAATTTAACTAAATCTTTCTGTAACTATAAATACCACCCATTTTTTATTTTTTATTTTCAAACCCCACATCTGACAGTGGAATAGATCCAGAATAATATATTATATTGTGAAGATAAAGTCACCCAACTCTCTCATGTTCAATCAGTTTCATCATCATTTTTCATGTTTTGTTTCTTAATTATATTTCGGCCTTTGGATAAGAACGAATTCAATTGCATTCAATGACCTCTCATCCCCATTCTGTATTTAATTTGATCTTCTATAATTTCATGCATAAAAATTTTACACACTAATTGACACGTAAGTTTTTCAATGTACAATCCCAAATACACCCTTTTCCCCCTAACATCCCTTTCTTCCCAAAAAATTCAACCTTCTTTTCGAATCTCACTTTCTCTCTGAATCATCACTCAAATCTTGTTATTCCTTTCCTCTTAATTATGTCAGTAAGCACCTTCAAAGTCTTCATTAATGATACACGTGTCAATTCATTTTCCATATTTCTTTATTTTTCATCGCATTTGTTATTTTATTTTATTTTCTCTCCTTTGCACTGTTGAATTGAATTTCAAAGCACACCCTCTGTTCGTTTTAACTAAGTCGTTTTTGTAAATATTTTCATTACTTAATCTGAATTAAAACAACAATAAAAAACAAATTAATTGTAGTATCTATCTTATATTATCTTTATTTATTCTATTTGCGACCATATTAACCAAAAGATTCACATTGACCAAAAGTATTTGGAGTTTCCTTTCTGTCACTACAACCACCAATTTGACTTTTGGTATCTTATTGTAAGAAAGAATCTATATCTTACCTTATTTAATTATGCATAAATACACTTATACGCAAGCATTTAGAAAACAGTATTCAAAACAAAACTCAACATAAATAAAATGCATCCGATGTTTGAGGCAACATTTAACAACTCTATTTTACTTTGAATTTACGTCAAAAGTTAAAAAAAAAATGCAGAAACTATTATATTTAACTTTCACGATTACCCTCTATAAGTATAATGAAACAAAGTTTTAAAATCGCAGAAAGGTTCCCAACAAATTTACATAATTGGTTTCAAAAATTACGTCGGTAGGAGTGAGACTGCATTATTGTATTAAAATCTCATAACAAAAGAAAATGCACTTTATATATTTTTAAGCACTGGATTTTTTTCTTTTAAATTTTTCTATGCATCTATAATTTCTTTTGACATATTTATCCATAAATTTTAAAGATTAAATATTTTTTTGTTAATTACGTTCTTACTATTTTCATCTAATTTTTAACTAGTTTATATGGTATATTTAGTAGAATATAAAGAACAATAAAAATATTTATTATAGTCAGAGAAATTGTTGTATATTTTAAGTTTCATAAAATCTTAAGAACATAAAAATAACGAAGAGCATGATAATTTAAAAGAAGAATTGAATAGTTTTCTTTTTTTAATTTTTTTCTCATAAAATAAAAATTGAAACCATTAATTGGACTATTTAATAAAAATTAATTGTCAATAAAATTAATAAATATTTGAGTCTGAAAATAAAAGATCGACAACTCACTCACGCACATAATCGGTAACACCGTTATTGCAGTTAATAAAGACAACTATAAATAAATAGAATTTTATTTATTTTCTAACAACTAACCATTTTTAATTGAACTATATTTTCAAATCTGATAGCTAAATTGGAAGTATTTTTTGTACATAAAATTGTATATGAATGTTATATTAATACAGGACTATTTAACAAATTAAATTAAAATCGGTATAATATATATTTTAAATATACAGAAATATTTAATTGTTTAATTTCAATGGAAAATTTCGTATATATTTATAGTGATACAATAACAATTCAACTATTAATAAAATTAACTAATGTGTTCTTTATTGAGTAGGGACATTTCATAAATTTGGGCGAAGAGTGCTGAAATGGTTGCATCCCCTACTTTCCTTTCCTTGACAGAGTATAATTATGATAATGGCGAAGTTGAAAATATTAAAACAAATTATTTTCCCCTTTTTGGAAGAAAAGTTGCAATCAGTTAGAGGTAGATATAAATGAAATTTCATACATAAAACGCCAAAACGGTAACTGTCTTTTATAAGGGCTTTGGAGTTACCAGCCCCTTTTCAACACTCAAACTTTCATACTTAAACATAACAACAACACAACTTTCTCTGTTTGCTTTCCCAGAACAAGTTCCTCTCTCTTCCTCTTTCTTCATTTGTATAAATTACAATAATAATAATAATAATACAAAAGTAAATAGAATATTCCGCTAATATATATCTGAATGCACATGAAACTTTGAATGGCCCCGTGAGAGTGCGTGAGATCTGGTTAGAGCAATTGGCAGATGAAGAAAAGAGAAGAAGAAGAGAAGGTAAATATTTATTTTCTTCGCAACCCTAACTGTACGGTAATATGTGTCATCACCATCGTCCTCGAGTTTCGTGCAAATGGTTATCCCTACTTCGCTTGCATCTGATCCACTCCAAACTTTTCGTCGCCTTTGTTATCTCTCTTACTTGAGCTTAGCTTTTCCATTCACTGAGGGTTTTCACCTCTTTCGCTTTTTCTGCTACGGTGTTTCCTTCTTCTCCGTGATTTTGTAGCTGAGTTCTGTTTTGCTGCTTGTCTTATACTGTTTCCACTGTTAATACTTAATTTGTTTCAACTCTCGAATGCTGTACTATTTGTTGCTCTGATTACTGCTATTACCGAGGGTCATGTGTTGATGGTCTGATTTTTGGTTTTTTGAGGGAGTTTTCATGTGGATTTGGTTGCGTTTTACTTGTTTCCAATTTTGAGGTTTAGTAGTGATGGCGGATTCTCGAGTGATGAATGAGTGTTCTGCTTTTTAACTATTTTTTTGTGATTTTTTTGTTTTGTTTTGGTGCTAATGTTGTTACATTGATCAACTTGATGGTGCAGGATGGGGAAATTCGAGTGGAGAAGTAATGATTATGGGTGTGTTTGTGAAAAGAGAATCGCTGCAGTTGTTTGTGAAGATTGACGTCAATTGGACTGATTTTCAGTCGTGTTGACTTGATTGAAAACCTCAGTTTTTTATCTCATGATCACAGCTGATAGTTGAATATTATTGGCATGCTGCTGGCATACACGGATGTGCTATGCGTTTAACTTTTGCGAGTTGCAAGTGTTTTTTTTTAGCAGCTTAGTTTATATATTTGAAGCTGCTAACATATTTGTGATTGTAAGAAAAATAATCTATTGATAGAGGTATAGTTAAGTTGTAGGAATGGAATTGTCTACGGGTCATGGACAGTTTTAGCTACTTCAAACGTTACGTTCTGGGTATCTTATTCTTTTCAGTAGCTTTATTGTTGCTGGCATGATATCAAGGAGTAAAATGGAGGCAGAGAGATTGAGTCCCATCCACTCTCCTAGCTTTCTTCGTCAGTCACTTCCTGCTATCGGACCTATGCTTTTGATTTCTACAGGATATGTTGACCCTGGAAAGTGGGTAGCGACCGTTGAAGGTGGTGCACGGTTTGGGTTTGATCTGATGGCTTTCATGCTTATTTTCAATTTTGCTGCTATATTCTGTCAGTACATATCTGCAAGGATTGGCGTAGTTACAGGAAAAAATCTAGCACAGGTATTTCGTCTTCCATTTCAGTAATTTATAAAATTATGTTCTTGAGATGACAAGACTTCGTTATTTTGAAAAGCTTCTGCACTCTGAAATGCTCTTTATCCAGCCTGGTATTCACTCCCTGTTAAATGAGTTGTTGCTCATTAGGAAGAACATTGAGAAGAAATTACTTCACAAAAGAAAATGAACCCAAAAGAAAATTACTTGTGTGTGTTTCCTCTAATTTCTCCAAAATAAACCACATTATTTGAGTTTAGGAAAGATTTATTAGTGGTATTTTCCTAGAAAGCACCGACACCTCTGTAGAACGTGTCGAAGAATTTTTGGATACGATACCTGTTGACACATGTTCGACACTTGTCAACCATGTCAAAATAATAAAAAGAAAAACAGAAAATCAGCTTAGACATCTTGGACACCTCTTTGACATGAGTTAAAAAATGAGTCCACACCTATTTGTAACTAAACACTTTCTAGACACTATTATCATAAAAAAATTAAAAGAAAACAACTTATATTATAAATAATGCATGACTAGGCATATTTTGTGATGTTTGTTTTATAAGACTTGACTAGTTATTTTAAATACTAAGAGACATGTTTCTTAGAATTCTATTGTTAGGATTGTTGTTATAGGAAAAATGTAATACTTAACAAATTCGTTTTTACAGTGTACATGGAATAAATCTTAATTCTCAATTAAGATTTTTGTCATGTTGATCATGTCAATGATACTTCATAGGTATTATCACTCTTCTACCAATGAATCTTGTTAATATAATCTCCTTTTTAGTTTTTGATTCTTGACAGACTTAGAAGTTTATAAAAGAATTGCACTTTTGCTAATAAAGTTTTTATTTTTGGTTTGTTTAGTTTGAATCACATGCAGTACCTTGTTTTTTCAAGCTAATTGAGTATCCTTATATTTAAAATTAATTTTCATAAACTGAATCAATTAATTTTCATCCACTAAAAAAAATCAAGTTTCACTCAAAATAAAATAAAAATCAGAATGTTGCCCTCTTCAAAGCCTAATTTCACATTTTATAAATTTAATAAATTTTATCAAATTTCCACTAATTAATAACTTTTAAACTTTCAATGTAATTCATGTCCCCAATTTATTATAAGCCTCCAAATAGTGGGAACCTAACAAGAAGCCCAAATTTGCTTAGTTTTAAAAATAGTTAATTGGCTTAAAAAAGGCTTGGGTGACTAAAATAACACAGTCTAAATCAATAGGAGAAAAAAAAAACGATTAAGCTTATGGAAATGCAATGATGAACAATTTTGTCTTTTACATTTCCTTTAAAGGGGTGTCTTTGAAGTAGGAAGTATGGATATAACATTTAATTATTGATTTTTATTTTGCTTATTCCATCTTTAAAGAATAACTAAATAGAAGGAATCAGATTATCCATTCCCTCCCATAATAATTTCTTATCGTCTCATTTTTCCTCAATTTTGTTACCACTTTCATGAAACTAAGTTTTTAACATTATCGGTATTAATTCAGTTATGGATAAGATCTTTCCGTTTATAAAGGGAAAATCTATCTTAATATCTTTGATCCTCTAATGAAATATTTGAATCGAGGCAATGAGTAGGGCTGCCTAATGGTCATTTTTATAAGTGTCATTTGCAAAACTTTCCCAAGCCTCAACTGTTTGAGCCATATTAGTTCACCAGTGGGTATGGCCATGACTTGATATTTTGTTTTTGCCTATAATCTTGCAACAACACTTAGAGTTTCCCATAACCTGATTACGATCACCGTCTTCATACGGGAATATGTTAATAATTGCATCTCAAAGCCCTTCGAAGAGAGTTATGAACTAACTTATCACGCTACCTGCAAAAGAGATATCGAGACAATTGAGTTAGTTCAGTTTCCCCACTAGTCCTTTATATTTTTCCATATTTGAGAATGATTCCCCCTAACTTAGCAGACGCTTGACATTAGGATCTGCATACATGTTTAGTACCAATTAACTTTGCCTCTTGTAAGATGTCCATTGCATACTTTCTTTGGAAAATGACAATGTCATTTTTGGATCATACCACCTCTATACCAAGTAAATATTGATGTCTTACAACATATTTGTTTTGCAAATGTTGAGTGTGGTGATTCTGTACTTTTGCAATGCTATGGCGATCTCTTCTTGTAAACAATGTTGTCAATATACACAATAAAGTGTATAAATTTTGTGATTTAATGACAATAGAAATTTAAGCGAACATTTTCACTTTGAATCATATGACTCTGCTGAGCGACAATATTAAATCGGCTAAACATGCTCTTTAAGACCTTACAATTATATTCAGATATGACAAAGTAGTTTGAAATACACTCCAACTGAAAAAATCAAGAGGTTGCTCCATATATACCTCATGAATGAGATCATAATGAAGAAAGATGTTTTATGTGAAGTTGGTAAAGAGGACACTGACTAATTGCAAACATGAGCAAGAATAATTGAATTGAGGCAATCTTAGCCAATGGAGAGAACTTACCTCCACAATCCAGTTCAAAGACTTGAATATAATACCCTTTGGTCTCTAAACAAGCCTTAAGCCATTTAACTTTACCATTACTGTTCTAATAATTTGGACTTACGGCCTACGTAACCCACCAAATTGGTTTATGAGGTGAGGATTGCCTAGCCAAGGGCTCTATTGGTATTTAGTTATCATAAGATCTCAACATACCTCCTCAGGTCGACTAGACATTTGGAGCATGGACAAATATGAGTGACCTAGTAACAGCAGCCCCCATGCCTGGGATAGAAATCTAGAATGTGGACACATACTATGGGTAGCTCAATAACAATTACAGGATAGACTAATTCCATTTTATAACCGGGTATCTCTCTGGATCTCAGTTAACTCCACAAATAAGGTGATGGTATTTTACATAAATGCATACTTACATAAAGCTCCACAAGTATCTTTTGATAATGCTAATTACAATATTTACATAACCTAACATGTTTGCTGAGTTGATTACTGGGTTTATAGTTGATTTATTTTTTGTATTTCTGCCTCTAACTCGTGCAATCAAGCTCATACATGCTGCTTAAAAAGCAAGCTCAGATAAGGCTTCATGCATGTTCTTAACTAGGGTGTTTTGCTTACAGACTAACGTTACTTTCTTTATCCAAAGATTTGCAGTGACGAGTATGACACATGGACATGTATGCTCCTCGGAGTTCAAACAGAACTTTCAGTGATAATGCTAGACCTTAACATGGTAATATTCTTAATTAACCTCAGATTTCTCTGCTCTTGAACAATGAATTTAATTTATACATATAAAACTTTTTGACTTGAAGCTATGATTTACCTGTTTTGCAAGATCTTGGGCATGGCACAAGGGTTAAATCTTATTTTTGGGTGGGACTTGTTCAGTTGTGTCTTTTTAGCTGCTACTGGTGTTGTTTTTCACATACTTCTTGCAGTCTTACTTGTAAGTATCATCATTTGCTTATTCATAAATCTCTTTTGAACAACACTATACTCATCAAATTACTTTGTCTAGGACATTGAGAAGGCAAAATTCCTAGGCCAGTTTGTTGCAGGCTTTGTATTGGTTTCTTTTATACTTGGAATGCTGATCAATCAACCGGAAATTCCATTTTCCATGAATGGAATACTAATAAGATTGAGTGGGGAGAGTGCATTTGTGCTAATGAGTCTTCTAGGAGCAAATCTTGTACCTCACAACTTTTACCTGCATTCCTCTATTGTACAGGTATTATTTCCTCTCATTTTCCTCTATGCATATACAATGAAATGTCTGCGTCCGTGGCATGCTGCAAAAACAATATCTTTAATTTGTTTGTGGATATTTTTTCTCATCATATTCTGCTTGTTCATAAAGGAAAAACTCGCCTCTTGCAAAATGGTAACAGGCTTTCGTGGGCAGTTGCCTTGCTGCTGGACTTCTGAAGGTTTACTATCTATGATAAATCTTATGCTCAAGTTGACAAGTACTTTGAGCAATGCTGGACTTTAATTTCTTTTTTATTATGGAATGATACACTCATTATTCGTTATTCGTACTTGATTGTGTATACTTGTAGCAAAAACCTGGTGTTGTGAGTGGTTATCTACCAAGTCTCTCTGCTCTTACATCATCAGATTGTTTTGTTATCTAATTAAATCATGAAAATTATACATTCAATGCTTGAACAATTTCTAATTTGATTGTGGAAACCAAAACGGGCTTTGAGCTCTCTTGCCTCAAGCTCTACAAGTAAACTATAGGCCCTTTTGGCTGTCTTATGTTTGTTTTCATTGATTACTTATTCTTAAGTTCCTTCAGTTTAATGTTATTCTTGCAAGCACCCTTGTGAAGGGAAATGAGGGCATATATACTATTGCTTTGGATTTTAATATAATATTGGATGCCTTGAAGTTGGCTCAATGGGATTTCATTGGGGCATTTGTTTCCATGAAGCAGGGATTGTTTTAAAAAGGGATTTTATGCAGAAAATAAAACTAGCATTCTTTTTTACTCGATACTGTTGTTTTGGGGAATGCATCATTCACCAATATGCTAGTAATGTTTATGAGTAGTTCCTGTTACCTGTTTCTAAATAGGCGGCCAATCTCAATTCTAAAAGAAGGGTTAGTAACTGATAGTTTCTTCTACAATATGGTTTGGACAAGTGCTCCATCCACTGTATGTCGCTTGCATGGGAGCATGTTCACATCGTATGGTTTTTCTAGAAACAGTTTTTTGAAATTGTGAATATCGATGATTTAGATAAAAAAAAAAAGGACTTTTCGTTCTTAAAATCCCGTAGAACTATTTTATTAATCATTTAGATTTTATTCCATGGAACACTTTGATCTATGTTTTTTAATTATTTTACTCTAAGGATGTTCATCAGTAGTGCCTTAGATGAGGAAGGTATAAAATGAGCTTACTAAATGTTAATGGCATACTTAAAACGGAAAGAAAAATAGTTTGTCGCATATTCTCAAAGTGACATTCCTTGACTGATGTTTATTTATGCATACAGATGTAGTCCCCGGTAGGTTTATCATGAGTTTAGGCTATAGAAATGTTTCTTTTTATAAGGTTCTTAATGTTGTATTTATGAACTTAGGTTTGTCTTTGTTCAACCATCACTTCCCATATACACCTTTGATCATTTGTGCACCTAGGTGAAAAAGATTGTACATCATGCTTTATGTCAATCTGAATTTTCTTTTTCTTTTCTTTACAGTGGCATCAGGGACCAACAAGCATTTCAAAGAATGCTTTGTGTCATAACCATTTTTTGGCAATATTATGTGTTTTCAGTGGTCTTTATCTGGTAAATAACATGTTGATGACTTCCTCCGCAAATGAGTTCTACAGTACAGGGCATGTTCTGCTAACTTTCCAGGATGCATTGTCACCAATGGAACAGGTCTCCTTTCCCTCTACAATTGGTTTACTAAAGATAAAGAATACTTACAGCATCCTATTTGCCGTTTCTGTTCTGAATGCTGAATAAATATTATAATAATCCTAAGATTCTTATGCAGGTCTTACGTAACCCAATAGCTCTACTTGGGTTTTTACTCCTTTTGTTTCTTGCAAATCAAATCACCGCATTAAGTTGGAGTTTAGGTGGAGAAGTAGTAGTGCAAGGTTTCTTAAAATTGGATATTCCGGGTTGGCTTCACTATGCTACAATTAGAGTGATTACTGTTTCGCCTGCCCTTTATTTTGTCTGGAGTTCAGGAGCCGAAGGGATGTATCAGCTACTATTATTCACTCAAGTTTTGGTAGCTCTACAACTTCCATCTCTTGTGATCCCCCTTTTTCGTGTAGCTACATCTAGATCAATAATGGGTGTACACAAGATTTCCCAGTTTCTGGAACTTCTGGCATTGATCATATTCATTGGGATGCTTGGCTTGAATATTGTATTTGTGGTAGAAATGGTGTTTGGAAATAGTGATTGGGCGAGTGATTTGAGATGGAATGTGGGGAGTGGTGTATCTATCTCATATTTAGTTCTTCTAACAACTTCCTTTTCATCGTTATGTTTTATGCTTTCGTTAGCTGCCACACCTTTGAGATCTGTCAGTGTTCGATTAGATTCTAAGACGTGGAACTGGGATATGCCAAACACTCTGCCAAATCCACCAATTATTGGCGAGAAGTCTTATTTAACTGAAACAAGGTGTCGTGAAGATGCATCTATGCATGTACAGGAACCCACACCAGCTGTAGCAAAGACCTTGGAGTACTCTGACGTATCATATCCAAGTTTTCATCCTGCTCTACCTAAATCTGTAATGGAACCTGAACTCCTCGTGAATGTTGCAAGGGCGAATCATTCTGCTATGTTGGCTTCCACATCAGAGTCAGAAGTTGTAACAACTGTGATTAATGAGATTTCCCATTCTCAATTGGAAGACACCAAAACTATAACAATGGAAACAAATAACCCAATTGAGAAAACTATGGAAGTTGAAGGAGATTTAAATGCTGAAAGAGATGATGATGATGATGGTGATTCGTGGGAAGCTGAAGAACCTTCCGGATTTGCGTTAGCAAATGTACCATCTTCAACATCAGACGGCCCTGCATCATTCAAGTGTCTTAATGGAAAAAGTGATGAAGGAGGGAATAGCTTTGGAAGTCTTTCGAGAATAGAAGGCTTAGGGCGTGCAGCAAGGCGTCAGCTAGCTGCTGTTCTTGATGAATTCTGGGGACAAGTTTTTGATTTCCATGGCCATATAACCCAGGAAGCAAAGGCTAATAAAATTGATCTTTTGCTGGGAGTGAGTGTCGATTTAAGACCCACCAGTTCTTTGCAAAAAGTGGATGCATGTAGAAAGGACTATTCTGAATACTCAGGATCTTTAGGAGGTAGAGTTTCTAACACTTTAGCGAACTCTGATCTATATGATTCTTCCCAGCAGCCTTTGATGCAATGTAATTCAGAGTCTTCTTATGGACTTCAAAGGAGTACTTCCTCAATGCGGCCAGATCGCATCCAATTATTGGATGCATGTGTGCAGAACTCGAGCCACAATCTCCTTGATTCTGGTGAGAGGCGCTATTTCAGTGTACGTAATCTGCATTCATCAGAGACTCGGGATTATCAACCAGCTACCATACATGGTTATCAGACTGCATCTTATCTTAGTCGACTTGGTAAAGACGGAGATTCTGCTAACCTAAATGGTCCAGTGGACTTGTCATCACTGAAATCCCCTTCGATAGTTAATGCAAAGTACAGGGATTCTCTTGCATTTGCTTTGGGTAAAAGGTTGTGTAGTGGTCCAAGTGTAGGCCAACCTCCAGGATTCCCAAAATTAGCTACCACTAGTAGAGATTGCCAATTACAATCTGAGAGATCTTATTACGATTTCTGCCCTTCTGGATCTGTAGATAATACAGTCAACTCAGTTAATACTAAAAAGTACCACAGTTTACCAGACATATCAGGATACTCCATCCCCTACAGGTCTGTTTATGTGTCTGATAAAAATGCTCCATGGGATGGTTCTGTTGGACATGGATCTTATGCTAGTAGGACTAGTTATGAAAGATCACCATATTCAAATTCTGGAACAAGATCAGGGAGTCATTTGGCCTTCAATGAACTCTCTTCATCTAAAGCTTACAACGAGGCAATCTCTTCGCAGTTGAGCTCTGGTTTTGATACTGGACCTCTACGGTCTAGACTGCCTTGTGAGCAGTTTGGGCCTGAGAAAAATATTAACATTGTTATGGAAGGTGTGGGAAATAGGCCTAATGCAATAGTTCAAGAAACTACTTCATTTGTGGATATAGAGAAGAAACTTCTTCTGTCAGTTAGACTTTGCATTGTGAAGCTCTTAAAATTGGAGGGTTCTGAGGGGTTGTTTAGAAAGAATGGTGGAGCTGATGAAGATTTGATTGATTGTGTGGCCTCGAGGGAGAAGGTTGTTTGTGAATTTGAAACTAGGGAGATGAGTCAAGTCAATCATGTGGGTGAAGCTCACTATTCTCTTTCTGATAGGAAACTTGGTTTTTCTTCGTCTCCAGTTCCTAATTGCGGGAAGGGATGTATATGGAGAACTGATCTAATAATAAGCTTCGGGGTGTGGTGTATCCACACTATTCTTAACCTTACACTTGTGGAAAGCCGGCCGGAGCTTTGGGGGAAATACACCTATGTTCTCAATCGCCTCCAGGTAAATTATCTAAACTGTTTCTCATCTTTAAGTAATCAGATCAGATTAATTGTCTTGCCTGTATAATTTCTCCACTACATTGGCAGCTCTATATTTTTTTACTTCTTTTTTTGGTCTATGAGCAGGGCATCATTGATCCAGCTTTCTTTAAGCCTCGTAGTCCCTTGGCCCCATGCTTTTGCCTTCAAGTTCTACCCGCGCATCAGCGAAAGTTAAACCCCCATCTTTCAAACGAGATGTTACTCCCAAGTGCAAAACCAAGCCGGGGCAAATGCACAACTGCATCAGCGTTGCTTGAGCTTATCAAGGATGTGGAGCTTGCGATCTCTAGCAGGAAAGGACGTACAGGAACTGCTGCAGGTGATGTTGCTTTCCCTAAGGGGAAGGAAAATTTGGCGTCTGTTCTCAAACGCTACAAGCGGAGGTTATCTAACAAGCCAACCGGCACTAATGAAGGCACAGGTTCACGAAAGACCCCACGTTAGCATTTGCATTAACAGAATCAGTGTAATTGAGCTGTTTTGTGATTTACTTTCTAAAGCAGCTCATGCTATCAAGAAATCTTGACCCCTTGTATCATTTTCCGTGCTGATCATGCAGCAAGTTTAATCCAATGTATATTACATGCACCTTGGTTATACCTTTTTTGCTCGTTTTTTGGTTAAAATTCTCTCCTTTGCATAGAAGGCTGAAGAAGTAATGTTTTGAAATCATTATTACGTTAAGAGCGAAGTCTTTTCAAGTGAGATGTGAATAACAAACTCACAATAAAGTTTACTACGAGGCTATTAGTATTAACGGAATTGAGGTTGATCCCACCAACAGGATTGTTTAATCTAGGATCAAAAGAATGATAGTTCGTTTACAATTGCCTCAGCCTGTATATGATGCACTTGTGTCCACAGATTTTAAATCAGAGCTGACATTTTATTTGGCAACGGAAACCTTCTTCTATAACTTAATACACTAGGATAACTGTTACTCTGCCATTTTTGTAAGAACTAATTAATTAATTCAATCGGATTAAAAAAATTATAAAATGTAGATATTAATATTAACTTTATCTTTATTTATTGACTTTAATTCTCTGAACATTAGTTATTTATATCTTTATTTGCATTCTAGTAACTATCTCTTCACATGCCCCTTTTACATTATGTGCCCACAGAATTCTTAATAAAAAGTTGTTAAGTTGTCGTTTCCCTTATTAAACTACACGACTTACGTAGAAACGGATTATACATTCCAAGGTATTTATTTATAATGAGTTTTACTTAATTTTAAAACTTATGCACTTAAAAGTATTTGTTTTATTATTAAATTCAAACTAAATTTCATAAATCTGTAAACAAGACGGAAAAGAAAGGTAGGTCGTGTATTATTATGCATCATCGTGATGGTGGTATGATGACTTTTGAATGCAAATTAGAGCAGATTGCCCTTATCAATCACCATCAAATTCCCAAGCGAAACCATCTTCACTCATTCACTCAATCGACCACCACGGATTCAATCTTCAATAGTGCTTTAATTAAACCCTCATAAAAGATTGAATCTATACGTTTCAAACTGTCCAACAGTGTTGTGACACGTTGGATACGTTTCACCTACGAACCGTGTCACGAGCTTTGTATCTTATTGCTGCTCCACACTTCCATTCTCGTAATCAGATCGCATCTATTTCGTCCCTTCGATCTTTCATTAAATCTCTTTCCTCTCTCTCTCCACCTTCTGTGTTGCAGAAGCTGCTTCTTTCACCGACATCATCGCTAACAGGTACGCGTTATGTAATTTCTCAATTCAACTTCTTTCTTCCCATTCAAACAATATCCACTAAATTCCAATAAATTATCATTTCTTAATTCTCAACTCATCTGTTATTTCAATTCTGGAATAAAACCCATATGTCGGTCAATCATGCTTCAGTTCAGTGCAGATTTCTATTTTTCTAGTTTGGAAAATTAAATCACGAATATTCTTTGTAACTAAAGACCATAGAAAAGTGAAGTTGAGACTTCAGAATGGGGTTCGTGGTGGTGATATCATTGCCGTTAATATTGATCATCTTGATACTGGCTTTGGGGTGTTACCTGTTGGGCCGGGCCAAGGGTCGGCGGCAAAACCCACAGCATTATGGGCCTCCTGCTCCTCCAGCACAGGCCCAACCTAAATAACTAGAGGCCTAGAAATGCTACCCTTTTGTCATTGCTGTTGCTACTCTGGGGTTTGAGTTTGTTCATCATCAACACTGCAGCCACTTTGGATTGGAGTTTGAAAACTGTTGTATAATTATAAATGTATACGTGTATATACATATATACATATATATATATATATATATCAACACACAGTTTTTTTTTTCTTGGGTAGCATGGTTATCTACACAGTTGATGAAAAACTAGTGCAATAGAATGCTATTGTTCATAACTTAATCTTGAATAAAATACTAGAGCATTGACATTTGCTTCCACATTAGTAATGAGAAAAGGAGAGGGAGAGAATAGATAATTATATAACATGAGCATGTATTTTATTATGATCATAAAGTGTTAAAAAGAAATCCTATATCAATTTGTAATATAAACTCATATAGAGTCTTTTTGTCATTTTCTAAAGATTTTATGTTTAAGATGCTTGCAAAAAAGTATTCAAGACATCTTAGACATTCTTATTGATCTAAATATATGTTTATTGAAAAGTTTTTGCAAATCACAAAATATTTGTTTCACGATGTTCCATGCTATTATACATTTCAAATCCAGGAGAGAAATGTGGATATGATAAGTAATATAAAATAATAAATAATCAATATTGAAAAATAATTTTAAACATAACTTATCTCTAAAAAAATGAAAATTATCTTCATTTATATATTGAATGTACTCTTTTTAGATTTTGAAGAATGTAAATGTCGCACATAAGAGTAAATATTTGGGAATAGTTTAATAAAGAGTGGTGCAATAAAATCAACCAACTTCATTAAAATAGTTTTTGATATCATATTAAAAAATAAATTTAAATTAAATTAATTTTAAAAAAATAATTTATAAAGTAAAAATTATCTTTACTTGTATACTATGATTAAGTAAATTAATGTTATTGACGATGTTAATGAATTAACGAAGATACATGCCATTGAGTTCAAATATAGCCATAATATACGAACAAAAAATTATATTCCATCTACAAAGTAAAAAACTCCATCAAATACAATTTTTGTTTGAGTTTCATTGGATACATTGATTCCCAATGTTCAAGAGAAGAATTGGACTAGTGATAAACTTTTATTAAATACACATTGGATTTATTTTTAATATATATTAACATTACTGATTTTTATTCAATTAATTCTTTTTTATAATCTAAAATATTATTGAACAAATGAATGGTTTAAATATTTTATCTCATATAATTAACACTCAAACTTTTTGTTAATATTATATGTAGAATAATTTTTGTAATTCATATCTAAAGTTAAGTTTTATTCATTAAAATGAGTTCTCAAATTTTAAATGTTTAATAAAAGAACAACACTAAAGTTAGTGAATAATATAGTTAAATGAAATGTGATATTTCATTTATAATTTTTATTCAGTAATTTAATTATAATTCAGATTTTTATATTGTTTAATTTATGGTTTATTTTTTGAATTCTTAATTACAAGAACATGTTTTACTATATACTTATTACTATTATTTATTTATTTATTTGTAATATAATTATATTATTGAATTCAGTTAAATAATGCGTTTTTATATTGTAAACCATTATTAAAGAATAATATAAAGTTTAAATATTTTATTTTTAGTTATACTTAATTTTCAATACGATTTATAAAAAAATGTTTGTAATTCGTCTTAAAATTAAATTCATTACTTCTTTTTTACATTCTTAAAATTAATTTTATATATATATATATATATATATATATATATATATATATATATATATATATATATATATATATATATATGAGCGCATTTTTGTTATAATTAAAATAAATGTCACTAAATTTTCTATTAAAAATCTTTTACTTTGAAATGAGATTTAAAACTAAAAAAAGTAAATAAAATTTAGGTCAAATTTAATCTAGTTTATATATATGTAGGTTATTTCTTCATCTTGTTCTTAAAGCATGTACCGAACACATACAGCAAATTTGGAATTTTATTTTTATTTTTTCTTTTAACTCATCAAATAGGGTTTTCGTGGGTTGATTTGTTTTTGGTTCATACAATCAAGTTTAATTGATTTAGTTTCAGTTAGCCTTTTAAATATTTTTCAATTAATTAAAACCAAATTGAATTGATTAAGTGTGGAGATTGGTTCAAGACACTAGGTTATGATAGATATTTTAAGTTTTTATTTCCACTTATTCTACTATTATATACCTTTTTAGTTTTAATTAATGCGTGAAAATCATCAATTGCTCTTTAATATTAAGAACATGGCAAAGATAAATTATGAGAAAGGTTTTTGTATTATATAAAATCCAAAATCATCTTTGAATAGTCTCAATTAATGAGGTCGCAATAAGTCAACATTACTTTGAATACGTTTATCTGAAGTGTCTTAGGCAACTTGATGAAGTAAATTTAGCCAACCCGGAACAATAATAAATAACATAATATAAATTGTACTGATTAATTAACCAAACTAAACAATAATTATCTATTTAGGTAATATCACCGTCCTCATAAAGCTCATAAAAGCAAATGTTCATCAATATCCTATAAGTTAACATACTGTGGACTCAAGATTTTCCACTATTTTTTTTTTCCTCTGTTGAACATTAAAAATACATTGTATTAGTATTTTAAATATTTTTTTAATATATTTTAAAACGTTAAAAGTAGTGGTAATTAATGTATTATGGAGTCACAGTAGAAAAACAACACAACAAAATCCAGCAGAGAATCTTAATTCACGTATGTGAATCTTGACAATTTTTCAAAACTCAAGTATATATTACTTCTAAATACTTACACTAATTTAGTATTGAAAAACCTTTTATAAATATTATCTTTTGTGTTAAGTAATTTGTACGTTGTTATATTTGGTACGGTAATAATATTATATATATATATATATAGTTAGTGACGGATCTTTAACTAATATTTTAGATATGTCAAAATTTCGTTTGAATTATTATTTTATTTATTTTTTCATCTAAAATGTCAAGTTTGTTCTTCGGTTTATTTAGTCTTAATTTTGTCATTTTTGTTAAATTTTGTGAAGCGGTTCAAAATGTTTTCATCAAAATTGACATTATAATAATGTTAATTATACTAACAAAGTAAATCATTCATATTCATAACTTCAATTTTGATGAAAAAATCATGATCTATTTCATGAAATTTAACAAAAAGAATTAAATTGTATCAAACTTTTAAAAATCGATACCAAATTAAAATTAAAAAAATAAAATAAACTAGAGGACCAACTTTGTATTTTTAAATGATAATAAGAACAAAAAAAAAATTAAATCTAAAATAATTTTATATAAACAAGTAAAAACACTGTATTTAATTTTTGGGTTAAATATGTTTTTGATCTTTTAACTTTTAGTGAAAATTAGAATTAGTCCCTCCTCGAAACTTTAGACCAATTTAGTCTCTCATCTTTAATAAATGGGTGAATTTAGTCATTTTAACCAAATTTTGTTAAATTTATTTGACGTTTTAAACACGTTTTTCAGTAAATATTGAAGCGAAAATGAGTTAAACGATGTAAACAACTAAAATACTATCATGAAATGGGTTTAAAACGTCAAATAAACTTTAAACAATTTGGTTAAAATGACTAAATACACGCATTTTCAAAGTTGAGGGACCAAATTAGTCTAAAGTTTTAAGGAGAGACTAAGGGACCAAAAACATATTTAACCCTTAATTTTTTATGATAATAAAAAATATTAAAATTATTATTATTGTCATTTTTATAATTACAAAATTAAATATAAATAATTTTTATAATTTTACTGAAATTAATTTTTATTTATTATGATTATGTGTAAAAAACCAATCTTGAAAAGGAAAGTTAAATTAACAAATGCTTACTTAAAAGATTGATAAAATAATTACTTTAATTTTAAAAAAATTATTTAAAAGGTAAAATAAAAAAAAAATGTGGACAAAAATAGATAACTTTTTTATATATAAATGTAGATATTTAAAAGATTTCACAAATATAAAATACATAAAGTATATTAAAAATATATTAAATTATTAAGAGAAATATTTAAAATTATATATTAAATTATATAAATATAAAAAAATTAGGGACCATGACTGCTCTCTGTTCATACAAAGATCCGTCTCTGTATATAAGTAATTAGTTATATGATATATGGATTTATAATAAAAGAACATTAGGAGAGTTAATTATCAAATTATATTTTGAAATTCGACGATTTGATTGTAATTTTATTGACTGAATTGAACTGATTTTCATGGCCATTTTTCCATGGCTTAGACATCTTTAAATTCTAAATTTATTAAGTTTTTATTGAAAAATTATTTTGTTTTGTGTTTTATTCTGTTCATATTATGTTAGGTGAGCTATCAGAGTCAACTTTTGGGTATTTTCTCTCTCTCTAAAATATCAAAATCACTTTAAATAAATGAGGAGATATACATAGTTGTGTTTTAAAATACTACGTTTAATTTAACGAAAACGTTTTCAGAACAAATATTTTTTAAAATAATAAAAATGTCTTTTAGAACTCAATTTTAATTATTTTTTAAAACTTAATTTTTGTGTTTTAAAATATGATTTTAAATTTTTTTAAAATTGTAATCTAAAATGTGATTATTTTAAGAAAACAAAGTCATGTTTTAAAGTCAAGCTTTTAGCAAAAAAATAATAATAATTGTATCAGAAAAATAGAAGGAAACATTTATTATCGAAAACTACAGTGAAGGAGAAAGTTGGAAGAGGGTTGTTGATGAGAAAGAGAAGGAAACACGTTATAGATATTTTAAAATAAAATAAAAATAAAGAGAGAAGATGTAAAGAAGACTGAAAATAAATGAAAAGAAAAGGAAGAGTCTATATTTATATAATCATAAGTTCATAACAGTATTCTTAAATTATTTGTTAATTAATACATTGATGATTTTTATAAAATTAATGTAATAAGAGTAGTTAAAGAGTATAATGTTTAATATATTAAATGTTAAATAATTAACAAGTTCACTTCAGATTTTGAGAGACTAAAAAAACTGATACTAATTTAAACATCAGTTTGAAAATACAACTTTACATTAATATCAATAAAGGAAAGAATGACCTTTCTAATTTTGGGTCAATAAAGTTTAACAAATTTCTTTCCAAAAGCATTAATGTGTTAGTATTTCTAGTCTCTGGTGACTTAAGTCTGGGAGGAAATTCGTTAGGAACTTGCCTCGAGAAATTAAAGAACAAGCTTTATAAAAAGCTATGGAGGACAATAATGGCAGTGGAGTTGGAGAAGAAGACTTAAAAGAGTGACTTTTTCTTCCAATATTTGAATCTCTGTTAAAACAAAAATTTCCGATTTAATGATTGACACGTCGACATGTAAAAATGAATCGATTCTACTTATATAAGTTGGCTCATCACGAACTTGAAAAATAAGTGAATCCAACTCTGTTCACTTTATGGTGAGTCAAAAATTTTGTAATCTGATTTAATTCACCACGGGTTAGTGAGTTGGTTCACCAACCCACATAAAAATATATTTATTTATTTATTTTTAAGAATTTAAATATTTAAATAATTTTTTAAGCAACCCATGATATGACAATCACACTAAAATCAAGAATCAATGTCTTCATCATCCTCACCACCAATATATGATGAATTGTTTCCAAGAAAATATCATATAGTATAAGAAAACATGGTTAATATTACACATTTTCTGAGTCATGCTATTGAACAAAATATAAATAAACAAACTACACATTTTTATCATACTAATTTAGAAAATTTTGTTTATTAGACAATTGCTTGAGTAATTTACATAAAGTTTGTAGTTAAAGATTAAAGTATATAACTTGACAACCAAATTAATTAAAATATAAATTATGAATCTATATAATTAGGAGTAATAAATAATTATTAAAAAAGATTAAAAAATTGTAAAAGATGTTAGTGGATTAAACGAATCGACCCACGTTCAATCGGAGTCAAACTCATAATGCATAATGAACTAATTTAACTAATGGTTGAGATACATTTTGACATTCCTATTCACGTATTTGAAAAAGATTGTATGAGAACCTTTTAAAAAACTAATAAAATATATGTCAAGTAATTGGATGAGTGAGATACATTCAACGTGTAATAACTCTAAAGCCTAAATTATTTACTGATAGAAATTTTGCCATAAGCATATAAATAAAAGACCGAAACTTCTCCTATTCAAGGTTAATAGGATATGTTTGTTTACTGATTTTTAATGGTAATTTAGTACATTTATTACTTAGTTTAAATTGAGAGGATCCAAATTCCAAGCGAAATGAAATAGATGAACCAAACACATGTTATAAGGTTTGTGCAAATTTTTTTTAATTAGTCATTCACTAAATTTTACATTAACATTAAATTTAAAATTATGTACAAACTGTCCAAGATACATATTTTGGACAGTTCAATATAAATATATTTTCTCACGAAGAAATACAAATATATTTAATATTATTTTAAAAAAGTGATATTTTATTTATTTAAATATTAAAAGAATTCTGAAAATAAATATCATAGAAGGATTTAAAATTTTTATTTTTCAGTTATATTTTTCCTAAAAAATTAATAACATATAAAAGAATATTATGTAAAGATGTGAAAATGAGTTTTAATCTATAAATTAATATGACTCACTAGACATTCACTTAAGTTTTAAATACTCATTTAAGTTTGTATATTGGTATATGGTCTAAATTCGTATTTAAAAGAAAAAAATCTTAAATTAATTCACTAACTCACCCATATACAGTGGATCGAGTTGAATTATAAAAATTTTAACTTATTAACATATGTGTAGGATTGAATTTATCATTTTTTAACTTAACTCATGATAAATCAACCCTTATAACTCGTATGACTGCTTTAACTACTTTAATGTTAACATATTTTGTAACACTTTTTTTTAAAATATATCCTTTATTTATTGCTATTATTATTGAAATTCTATTAAAGCCATACAAATATTTTTGAATTTCACCACTCAAATATTTACATTACATCATACACATGTCAAGTCAAAATTAACCCGCATAACATCATCCATAATTATATCTCATTATTTTTAATATAAATTTGTTTCACATCAATCAATTAAAAATCATAAAGTACAATAATTATAAAAATATTCATAATATCACAAAAGAAAAAAACAAAAATTTTCATTGGATACCTTTTAAATCATAATACAATTTTAAAAAAAAAGTTCTTTTTAGCGAATTTCCTTAGGTTTTACGAAATGCCTAAATACGTATGTGGAAAAATAAGATACCGTATCATTTTTCCCACCAAGTCAAAATAAAAACTCAATTAAATCAATACCATCTACACTCAAACTATTCGAAGAAAACTAAAAACAAATTTTAGGCTCACCAACAAAAAAAAAAAACCAAAATTACTAATTTTAATTTATGTCATGCTTCTCCACCAATATTTAATGTAAATTAAACCACTTTTATTAAATTTAATATACTGCTTAAAACAAAGAAATACACATATACTAAATAATAAGCAATACCTAATAATTATAATATAAAAAACGCACTTATTTTTCCACGTTCAACCAATATTCAATCAATCGACATTAAAACTTTCAAGCAAAGCACCAAACAATAAACTTTAATGCCTTTCCAAGTTTCCATTCAACAAAATGCATGGTTTCAAAGTAATATAAATTTATCATTTCTAAACAACATCACATACTCGTATTACTGAAAAAAAAAATCACCTATCCCTATGGTGATGGTGGGTCTTTACATTAAATACTTTATCGGTTTAAATTAACATAAACTTATCTATCTATTTATTTATCTAAAATAGCAAAGAATTATAAATACGGCTAGAATATAACATTAATCGAGCACCGAAAAGAGTACGATTTTACTTACATTTAGTTTTACTTTATTAATTATGTAAAAAAATCATATTAATGTAATTGATATTTCTATTTCTACTAAAATCAACTTTAATTTTTAATGTCTTATTATATTACAACTATAAATTATTAATATTATTATATTTATAACGTGTATGTAAAACATTTAGGAATTAAATATAAATAATTATTAATTGAATATACTAGACAACTATTATGTGCAATAAAGGGAATTCTGACGCTTACTTAACATTATTTTGTCCCACTGGAAATTTTTTCCATAGTGATATATTGTTCGATTAAATATTTAATTTAATATTGTTTATTTTGATTTGAAATATATATTCTATCAGTAACAATCCCATTATAGTTATTTCTCAACAACCAAAATATTATGAAATGACTAAAAGTTAATTACTCCATTTGCCCATTATGGTTAATCACACTGGTGATGGAATGGGAGCAAATCAGTGAAAAAGGGGACACAATTTTCGTAGTCTTTAGTCCAACTACCATTGACTTTGTTTTCAGTTTTTCATCAACAGAACCTCCTTGATTTCTTAACGAGATATTTTCATAACACTTCAAACTAATACTTTTATTTTGTCAATGTCAATTAGTACTTCCGCTAACCAAATACATTTAGAAATGTAAACGGAGCATGTAGAGTACGAGATAAATATTCATTCCGTATCTATATCTATACGGGTATCTGTTATGTGTGTACCTACATATTTTTTTAATATCTACGAATATCTATGGGTATCTACAAATATTTATAAGAGAAAATTTTAATTTGTAATAACAAATTTTAATCATAATTTCAAATAAAAATACAATCCATAACATTTATAAATTTCAAACAAAGTGAAAATGACAAATCCATTTAAATAGTGTTGAATGACAATTTACAAATAAATAAAGATTTTTTAAAATCAATTGATAAAAAATAACCCATTCAAAATCAATATTGTTAATGTTTTATTTATTTTTTTAATTTAAATTACAGTTTAACAGATACAGATATCCACGGGTACGGATACTATGATACCCGTACCTGTCCCGTTAACAAGCAGGTCTACAAAATACCCGTACACGTTACCCGCATGTAGAGATGGCAAATAAACTCGTGCTCGTGGGTATCACCCGAACCCATCCCCGTTTTGACGGGGAATCTCCGCTTTGACTGGGTATGAGTAATACCCGAAATTTTCAACTGGGGATGGGGATGGGGATGGGGATATATATATACCCGCCCAAATACCCGTCCCCGCTTAAATTACTAAACTATTTATAATTTATTAAATAATCTAAAAAATATAT
>Ga0214544_1001301_pt1 | contig 51179 bp, 23 predicted proteins | sample CNSS3metaG_FD_160074 | JGI IMG/M metagenome (GOLD analysis project Ga0214544, IMG submission 160074) | Root nodule microbial communities from cowpea collected in UCLA plant growth center, Los Angeles, California, USA - CNSS3 | ecosystem: Host-associated > Plants > Roots > Nodule | place: USA...
GAGTTTGAAGAGTTGGAACACGTATCATGCGGGAGATCAAAGTTTCCATGGAAGGAACCTCATGAGAGGTCAAAAGCTGATCTCGGATATGATTAAAGTCTGGGTGTATAGCGCGGAGGATCATTATCATATAGTACTTGTCAAGCTTTTTCTTCATTTCATCTAGAGAGTCGACTTCCAAGAACATTTGAAGTTCTTCCACAGCAGCTTGAGCATCATTCATGAATGAAATCATATCATGGTTAGTCATTTTCATAGATGCCAACTTGTTCACCGAATCATAGAGGCGCTGGATATCATTTGCATAGATATTCTGAGTTCGCTTCCAAAACGAGTGGCATGTTTTGAAGGCCCGTAGGGACATCAAAAGTCGTGGTTCCACCGTTCAGCTTTTTCAGAAGACATGTGGCTGCCATCTTTCTCAAGGTGGTCGTGATGTCCTTGACCGAGAAACCACATCTCGACGGCAGCAGACCAAGATAAGTAATTTTGGCCATTTAGTTTCTCGAAAGTGATGCAGGGGCTTCCGGAGAATGAAATAGCACTCCCAGTACCTCCAGTGGCCATATCTGATCAAGAGAATAAACAAAAACAGAGAGGATCCCGAAAAACAGTGAAACAGTGACGATTTTCGAATACCCTAGGGAGATTTCCACAAGGGGTGCTACTGGACTTCACCAGAACAGAGGTTTGAAGGTCAAAACGGGTAGAGGAGGCTCCGGCGACGGCTATGGAGGTGGCGCGACGACAAACCGGCGACTGGACGGCGGCGCGTGGGCGGCACGCGCCTGACTGCAGCGAACAGAGATGACGCGCGTGGGGCACGTGGCGACGGCGCTGCCTGCGACACCGGCGGGGTTGGCTGTCGCGCGGAGAGGCGGTCCAGATCCGGTGGTTTCCAAACGGAACTGCGTCGGTGGACGGCGGCGGACGACGGCGGACAGCGGCGGAGAACTGCAAACAGGTGTTGAAATGTTGTTTGACAGTATTGGGTAGTTCAGAAACTAGGTTCAAAGGACTTGGACAGCCGCAGACAGCGGCGGTGACTAACGGCGGACAGCGGTGACGGATGGTGGCGGACCAGATGAGACAGAAACCAGAGCGGGATCGACCCGCTCGGATACCAACTTAAGATTGAGACTTAAAAATATATGAGTAGTGGACAACATGACCACTCTCCCTTTCTTCTATATATAATGAAGCAAGTACATATGGAATATGAAAAGACTACTCTAAGAAACTAGGCATGATTAGATACAGCAGTAGATATGGCAGTAGATAGTTCCCCACACTCAACACCCTATACATAGGGTTAATGATACAATAGGTAATAATTCTAACAGTACCCAAATCTTTGTTTTCTGAACTTAAATTCATTATCATATTTGATCTAAACATTCTACCTAATGATGAATGAAGCCATAAAGTTGAATCCTAGATTTTCCAAAAGATCCACCAAATGCGTATAGATATTTTAATCTCAGGGAATGTTCTCTCTCTACACATGGAAAGCTATAATTTAATTTAATAAGAATAATTAAAATAATGTTAATAATACCTGCTCGATGATGGTGAAGAAACCCTACAAGGTGATATCAGAGAGGCACCATCCTTAATTTCTTTAAGCTCGTGATCCTGAATTATAACATCCAAAAAGAAACAGTTAAAAGGTATTATTTGGAAACATGTTTAGTGTGTACATGAGATACGATTCAGTGTGCAGAATGTCTACCGATGGCAACCAAGGAAAAGTTGCACCATTACACAAAGAAATCACATACCGCGTCATATATTGGTATTTGATTGCGCCAAAATTCTAAGGGAGGTAAAAGCAACCTGCCTGCAACATAACCCACACAAAAAGATTATAGTCCGGAATAAATGACGTTTCAAATTACATCAAAAAGGTTAACAATAGCATTGGGTGAGCGAGTTGGTTAACAAAAGAGTGCATGAAAATAATATAAAGAACATCTATTACCTATAAGCCTAATAAGTAGTTTACGATCAGACAGTAATGAAAATTTACCAGATCTGGATGTTCTGAAACTCGATAACTCAGGAGAAACAGTGGATTTTTTCTGTCCACTTCCCTTGGTCAATTGACTTCGATCTCTTAATCGCGAATTTTTCCCAGCAGAAGCAGATTTATTCAGTGTTCCCTTAGACCTGCCCACTTTTTTCTTATGACAGCCTTCGGTCTTTGGTGACAATGTTCTAGAAATTATGGATGCAGATTTTGTAACTATCTGTTCAGATGATGTGCGAATTTTTCCCTTGGTCAATTGACTTCGATCTCTTAATCGCGAATTTTTTCCAGCAGAAGCAGATTTATTCAGTGTTCCCTTAGACCTGCCCACTTTTTTCTTATGACAGCCTTCGGTCTTTGGTGACAATGTTCTAGAAATTATGGATGCAGATTTTGTAACTATCTGTTCAGATGATGTGCATAGTTGTCTCCATGATTGTGACTGAATAGGTGTTTCTGGACTTTTCGGTCCCACTACATTACAATTATCCAAGGCCGCTACTGAAGTATGGTTCTTATTATTTGGATTCTTCGGAGGCAATCCAGAAGCAGACTGTTTCTTCCGCTGGAATACTTCAACATCATGCAACTTGGCACTTCGTCTTTCCCTACCTCTACTACAAGCAACATTAACACCATCCACATCCTCTGACACATTGCATTCATTTTCAGGGAATGCCTTTTCCTGATCACCCTGCGCCTTCTCCGGTGATGCCAAAAAAGTAGGAATAGAATTTTCCACACCTACGATTGCAACTAAAATATCTATATAGAAATTGGATAGAAAGGAAATGATAAAACATCAAACAAATGCAAGACATGAATTAAAGAAAATGTAAATAGTTTACAATCATCGACTGAATATTCACTCCTTGTTTGTGACTGTATGGGTGTTGTCGGACTTCTCGATCCCTCTACATCACAACTCTCAGAGGCCATTGAAATACCTCCAGAAGCAGCCTGCTTCCTCTGCAGGCATGCTTTAATATCATGCAACCTGGCACTACGTCTTTTCCCACCATCACTACAAAAAAGATTAACCCCATCTATCCCCTTTGACACATTGCAATCAGATCCAGGGAATAGCTTTCCGTGATCTCCCGGTGCCTCCTCTGGCGATATCAAAGATGTACGAGTGCACTCTTCTGCACCTGAAATGGCAATTAAAATATCTACAGAATCAGGATACACAGGAAATGATAAAACACCAAACAAGTACAAGAAATGACTAAAGAAAAATGTAAATAAATACAAACATCATTCGAATATTTACCATTAGATAAAATTTCTGGACAGCTAGCTGGTACATCATCAAGAAAAGCACTACCCAAATCATTGCCAGTGATTGATTCCTTTCTGGAGAAATCTAGAGCATGGCTTTCCCAGTCTGGAGGGAAGCCAAATAGAAATCGGTTGAAAACCTGCCAATGAAGAAAAAACCAAACAAAAGTCAATTCCAGACATTACGCATCGTAAAACAAGGGACAACTATCACCATAAACAATATTCAAACCAAAAACATTAATACTTATACGAAGACGATGCACACCATATAATACACCAAAAATTTAGAACAAGGCTTATCAAATAGAAAGGGAAAAGGGAAAACACCAAATAAAAATAATTGAACTTCTCGCATAAGCTAAAGTAACTTACACACTTAATTTCCACATAACCTATCTCTTTTAACTTTTATAAAACCTAAAATGCATAAGTTGATTTTAGCCATTAAGATATTATAAGTTGATTTTATCTTCTTATCCTCTTATCCACAAGTTTTTGCAAAGAAGCTTATCCAACCACAAGATGCTAAAACCTGAGGGTTGAAACCGTTTTCAATAGTGCGCTGCTCGTTGATGAAGCCACTAATTATGACATATATCCCATCGACAGTCTCGAGAGAAAACTCGTCGTATCTTTTGATAATGGGAGAAGAAACAAACACGCGCATTGCCTCATCCCTGAATCAGAAAATCAAATCGTTACACTAATCACACAATTCCGTCAGCTCAAACACCACTGTTCCATCCAAGACGAACTGCCTCGAGGCGATTGAAATGCGACATGGACATTACTCGAGAGCACTCGCGAAAACCCTAACCCGAAAAGAGAGAGGAATCTTAGACTTACTTTCTCGATGAGACGCCAGCGATGGCTAAACGCTTTCCTTGGAAGTCGTCTTTGGCTTTAACCAACCACCAATCATATAAAGTGACCTTGGGAAATGAAAAAGAAAACGTTAGAATTGAAAATTGGAGAAGGGGGAAATTGAAAGAAGGATTGAGAACGAAGGGAGCGTAAGTAACCGTTCGTCGGAAAAAGCATGATTTGGTGTCGTTTGAAGGAGTTGCAGTTGGAGTGGAATCAGCCATTAGTGGATTGTGTTCTCTCTGTTAGCTATTCCCGCGCTAAACCATAGCTGTAGCTTCTAGAACGGTGCTTTCAAATTATATGGCGCAATCTATAAACATGAACATAAACAATATCTATAAACATAAACAATAGACGATCTATTAGTATTATCTATTATCTATTACTTATTATTAAAAGAAGCATTTTTACTTTAAAACGGGTCAAGAATAATTTTTCATTTTTTTATCATTTCACACACTTTATTTAGTATTTTGTCTGAAATAATACTACCATTTTTTTAATTTACGCAAATACCACTTAATTAATATCCTCATCATTTTATCTTATTTTTTTAAAATGTCACTCAACACATATTTCTATTATAATTTTATATTATTAGAATTATAATTATTGGTATTACTATTTTATTAGCAACAGTATTATTAGTATTGATAATATTACTATTATTAATATTATTCTTATTATTATTATTATTATTTATCAGAATTATATTAGAATTATTATTTTTATTATCATTATTAGTAATGTTACTACATTACACGTTATCTTTTATCGACAAGTGTTATAAAAATAATTTTTTCGTTATTTTAAAATTCTGATATAAAAGGATTTAAATTCAAATTCTACCAAAGTCAATTTATTTTTATTTTTTCATTTATTTATGATTTCAATTATAATATTAATTATAAGTAATATTATTATTTGTAATATTTTTATAAGTATTATTATTTGTAACTTTTAATAATATTATTATTATAAATATTATTTGTAGTGATAATAGTAAAATTATAACCAATATTAGTATTATTATAATAAATTAATTATAAGTAATATTTTAACACAAATATGTCACAACTATAATATTAATTCAAAGTAATTTTACATAAGATAATGATAATAAATTGTTTAAATGAATAATAATATTTTAATACGGATTATGTTTATTTACTAAAATATTATAAAAATAAAATAGTAAGAAATGATAAACTTTTCTACTAGTACTATTAGCACCATGGTAGAAATAAACAATAAGATGTTCGAGCCTAAGATGTTTATTTAATTAATTGACTTTCTTTTCGTGAAACGTATTAAGATGTTTGACCCAATGCTATCTTAGGGAAGAAGGAAAAAACCACTGCTGAACAAGGTACTTGGAAGTCTCAAGCGAAGTGGTGCTGGACATAACCAATCAAAAGAGGGTTGGAGCTGAGCGAATTCAGTGAAACTCGAAGACGTTGATGTAGAAGTGTGGATGAGACCTAGGTTCTTTTACTTCTTAGGGTTGTTGTTTCAATAAAAATGGGTTTTGAGAAAAAATTAGGGACAACTCTTCTTCTTCGGTTCATTCCTTCTTCTTCTCACCATAGTCTCTCTAGTGGGAAAATCTGATACCCAATGTGCGCAAAGTAGCCATTCATAAAGATGGATTCTACCGTGCAAGTGAGTATTGTAAAGGAGGACACTATAAGGTAACTTGTACCTTTCTTTTCTTGAATCTAATGCTAATTGATTTTACACTTTTCTCAATCAATTTTCTATTATGTAAATTTTAGTTCTTTTATGAATGTTGTATTCTTTTTTACTTTGTTTATGAAGTTTCTTTGTTGTTCTTGTGACTTTCTTATTTTTTATTTATTCTTTTTTCACAATTTACATTTCTATTTATCTTTATGAATTTCTAAAATTAGTTTTGATTAACTAAGATATAGTTAGTCTTCTACCAAAAAGTCAAAAAAAATATATATATATATATATATATATATATATATATATATAATGGGAAGAAAGAGATATTGGGTAGCATTGAATTCAACATTGTAAGGAAATGAGAGTTCAAAGGAAGAGAGTGCAAAGTAACCTATACCCAAAGGTTGCGCTACCGTGTAGAGAAGCGCACATCAAAGAGTGCAAAGTCGCCTTGAGTGTTTTAGGGTAACCTTTTTCCTTACAATACAATTCAATTCAACTTTTTCCTTTCATTCTTGTTTAATTCTTGTGAATCTTTCTGGTTTCTTTTTTGTTTTGTCATCCAAATATATTTTAAATTTTCAATGACTCTTGATATTATATTAATAGGTGATGATATTATAATGTTATTAATTTTATATATAAATATATATATATTTTTATATATATATATATATATATATATATATATATATATATATATATTAACAGTTATAGTTATATATAAATTAATTATAAGTAATACTATCATTTGTAATATTTTTATAAGTATTATTATTTGTAATTTTTAATAATATTATTATTATAAATATTATTTATAGTGATAATAATAAAATTACAACCAATATTAGTATTATTATAATAATAATTATTATTATATTATATTATTACTATTAATTATTAACATTATTAATAATAAAGTTATTATTGTTATTAGTATTATTAATATGCAATATATTAATTTTATTTTATATATTATTGATATGAGAAAAAAAATATAAAAAAATTATTATTATTATTATTAGTATTATTGTCACTATTATTAATAATAATAATTATTATTATTATTATTAAGAATTATAATTAAGAACTATAATTATTGTATTATTATTATTATAATTACTATCATAATTAATTTAAAAATTTGACATTCAAAATACGTTATATTAGCCACCATAATTATAATATTATTATTAGTATTATATTATAATATTATAATATCATAACTAATTTAATATTATTTTTATTATGCACTAGCGTGAACACATGCACTATGCATGTGTGTACGCATTTTTTAAATATGAAAGATATTATATTAGTAGATAATAATAATTTAAAAAATTAACATTCGAAAAATATTATATTATTAGCCACCATAATTATAATATTATTATTAGTATTATATTATAATATTATAATATCATAACTAATTTAATATTATTTTTATTATCCACTAGCGTAAACACATACAACTTGTGTGTACGCATTTTTTAAATGGTTAAATATGTTTTTGGTCCCTCAAGTTTTAGTGAATTTTGGAATTAGTCCCTCATCAAAATTTTATACCAATTTAGTCTTTCATCTCTCAAAATGCATGAATTTAGTCTTTTTAACCAAATTTTGTTAAATTTATCTAACTTTTCAAGCGCATTTCATGATAATATTTAAGTTAACATTGAAGCAAAAATGTGTCAAGCAATGTAAATAATTTAAATACTATCATGAAATGTGCTTGAAACGTTAGATAAACTTAACAAAATTTGGTTAAAATGACTAAATTCACGCATTTTGAAAGATGAAGGACTAAATTAGTCAAAAGTTTTGATGAGGAACTAATTCCAAATTTCGCTCAAACTTGAGGGACCAAAAACATATTTAACCTTTTTTTAAATATGAATGATTTTATATTAGTATGTGATAATAGTGTAATGTTATTAAGTTAATATATAAAATAAATGTATATTTATTAAAAATAAAATGAAATGAATAGAGAGAATATTTTTTTTATGAATAAAAAGAAAGAAAAAAGATAAACAGTTTTATAGAAAATAGGTAAAAGTAACCGTTAATTTTTTTTAAAAAAATTAATAAATAATTATATTGTAAAGGGTATAATTGGTATTATAAAATGTGGACACAAAAGAGAAAATATTTTTTATGTATTGTTATAGAAAATTGTTATTATTATTATTATAAATATAATTTTTATTATTATTATCATTATTATCATTATTATAAACTATAATTATTATTATCAACTATAATTAGTATGATCATTTTTACTATCAACTATAAGTATTATCACCATTACTATTGTCTATAATTATTTATATTATTATATTACTATTATTGTTATTATTATTATTTCTATTATTATCATTAATAAGAACTGTAATTACTATTGTTTTTATTATTATGATTTGATACACTTCTTACTTTTACTTATTATGTACGAATTATGTTTCAATTACTTGCTTGTTTTGTTTGTTTTGTTGTTTATCTTTACATTTGAATAATATTTCAATTCAAACAAATCATTACTAAAATTAGTAAAATAATAAAACTAAAAAATAATTTTTTTATTATAAATAATTCTTTAAATTTAAAATATAATAATTAAGAGGATAAAATTGAAAAAACAAAAAGGACACCAAAGATGTTTATATCTTTATATGTGTAGTTGTATTATTACTATTTTTATCACTACGCGATATTATAATAGTGATATTATTATTATTATTGTTATTATTATAGTTAGACACACATTTTACTTTTATTTATTACGAGATCATATCTTAATTACTTGCATTTTTACTTGACACATTTTTACTTCAATGTTAAGTCAAATACTATCATGAAACACACTTGAATGTCAAATAAACTTGACAGAAATTGATTAAAAGAATTAAATCCACGTATTTCAAAAGATGAAAGACTAAATTGGTCTAAAGTGTCGAAATTGACTAATTCCAAAATTTAATGGAAGTTAAGGGACCAAAAACATATTTAACCCTTATTTTAATAGTAACATTTACAACAATATAACTTAACTTTCATGATAGTTATTATTTTATTTTTATATTGTTATTATTATTATCAATTATAACTATAAATTTTATTACTATTATTATTATTGTTATTGTTATCAACTCCAACTGTAATTATAATAATAATTCTTATTATTATTATTATCAACTATAATTATTATGATACCGTCAACTATAAGTATTATTATAATTATTATTAATTATTTCTATTATTATATTATTATTATTATTAATAAGAACTATAATTATCATAATAGTTATCATTGTTTATATTATTATGGTTAGATACACATTTTACTTTTACTTACTACGTAGGGATCATGTTCCAATTACTTACAATTTTTATTTGTTTTATTGTTCATTTGTCTGTGTATATGAGCAATTATTTCAGTAAAAAAAAGTTACTAAAATTGGTAAAATAATAAAATTGAAAAATAATCTTTTTATTATAAATTATTATTTAAATTTAAAATATAATAATTAAAAGGATAAAATTGAAAAAACATAAAAGACACCGAAGATGTTTATCTCTTTATATATGTAGTTGTATTATTTTTATTTTTATCATTATGTGATATTATTATTATTATTATTATTATTAGTAGTAGTAGTATTATGGATAGACACACATTTTACTTTTATTTACTACGAGATCACATCTCAATTACTTTCACTTTTTGTTTGTTTTGTTATTCATTTTATTTCTATATCTGTTTAATTACATGAATTAAAAAAAATAGTTACTAAAATTAGTAGAATGATACAACTGACAAATAATTTTTTATGATGAATAATTATTTAAATTTAACAAATACTAATTAAGAGGATAAAATTGTAAAAACAAAAGAAGACACAAAAATTGTGTATCTCTATATGTTTAATTGTTGTATTATTATTATGGATATTATTATAATGATATTATTATTATAGTTAGATATACATCTTAATTTTATTTTCTGAGATCATATTTCAATTACTTATCCCTTTTTATTTATTTTGTTGTTGATGTATATTTTTATATATAATATTATAGATGATTATCGTTAACATTAATCTTAGTATTAGCATTTAGCATTAACATTAACTTTTATAGCATGAACATGATTATTGTCATCATTAGTTGGTTATTTTATTATTATTATTATTATTATTATTCGTAGTAGTGTTATTATTATAAATGTTTTTTTAATTATAAAAAATGTTATTATACCAAATACTTTTGCTAAATAGATTTTTAATCTTTTAAAAATTTTACAATTTACAAATTATATTAATATTATTATTAGTATTTTTAATGGTTAAATAAATATAATAACAATTGTATTATTATTTTAAAAAAACTTGAAACAAAAAAAACCGTGCGTGCGTGCAAATATCACCTTAAAAGTCAAATTTGTGAGGTTGAATTAGGCTTAAAGTTCACTTCTTACATGGTATCAAAGTAATTTTTAAAAAAGCCTAACCTAACAAGATTTCTTAGACATTCTATTCCACCCGTTATCGGGTCGCTAACATACCACCCATTTTTAGGCCAACGCACGAGAGATTTACATACATCAGCGTGAAGGGGTGTATTAGAAATCTCACATTGAAGACAATTTCATACTATATAAATAGGGTGCAAACTTTACCTTTAGAGACGATTTTGTTGGGGTTGAGTTAGGTTTAAGTTCACTTCTGACCACACATGAATCATAGGCTATTATAATTTCGTAAAATCAATTAACTACACCATATTGTGATTTTAATCTTATTTATTATATTTAAAACTGAATTTACTACTTCATTACTTTAATAATAACATTTACAACAATATAACCTAATTTTCATGATAGTTATTATTTTATTATTATTTTATCAATTATAACTATAATTATTATTATCAACTATAAGTATTATTATCATTATTATTAACTATAATTATTTCTATTATTATATTACTATTATTATTACTACTATTATTTAGTATTATATTATTATTATTAAGAACTATAATTATCATAATAGTTATTATTGTTTTTATTATTATGGTTAGATATACATTTTACTTTTACGTACTGTGTAGGGATCATGTTTTAATTACTTGTCCTTTTTATTTGTGTTATTGTTCATTTATCTTTATATTTAAACATATTTCAATTCAAAAAAATAGTTACTAAAATTAGTAAAATAATAAAACTGAAAAATGATTTTTTATTATAAACAATTATTTAAATTTAAAATATAATAATTAAGAAAATAAAATTGAAAAAACGAAAAAGGACACCAAATATATTTATCTCTTTATATATATATATATATATATATATATATAGTTGTATTATTATTTTTATTTTTATCACTATTTGATATTATTATAGTGTTATTATTATTATTATTATTGTATAGTTAGACACACATCTTAATTTTATTTATTATGGGATCTTATCTCAATTATTTATACTTTTTATTTGTTTTGATATTCATTTTATCTCTATTTGTGTAATTATTTAAATTAAAAAAAGTTAATAAAATTAGTAAAATGATAAAATTGACAAATAATTTTTTATTATGAATAATTATTTAAATTTGACAAATAATAATTAAGAGGATAAAATAGTAAAAACAAAAAGATGACACAAAAAATGTTTATATATTTATATATATATATATATATATATATATATATATATATATATATATATATATATATATATGTAGTTGGTGTATTATTATTATTTCTATCATTACGGGATATTATTATTATTATTATTATTATTATACTTAGACACACATCTTAATTCTATTTACTACGGGACTATTTTTCAATTACTTGTCCTTTTTATTTATGATTTTGTTATTGATGTATTTCTTTATATATAATTATAGATTACTATCGTTAACATTAGTCTTAGTATTAACATTGACATTAGTATTTATAACATAAATATTATTATTATTATTATTATCATTAATTTGTTATTATTGGTATCATTAATATTTTTATTATTATTATAACTATTCATAGTAGTGTTATTATTATAATTTTTTTAATTATAAAAAACCTTATTATACTAAATACTTAACCTAAATAGATTTTTAATCTTTTAAAAATTTAATAATTTATAACTTATGTTAATATTATTATTAGTATTTTTAATGGTCAAATAAATATAATAAACATTATATTATTATTCTAAACACATTTAAAAAAACATACATATACGCACCAGTCACATATTATTATAATTATTTCGTAAAATCAATTAATTGTATCATATTGTGATATCAATTCTATTTATCATGTTTAATATAAAAATTATTATCACATCACTTAGATATACTACTTCATTACTTTAATAATAACATTTACAACAATATAATCTAATTTTTATGATATTTTATTATATAATATTTTCACTACTTTATTATCTTAATATACAAAATAAAAAATACAACATGTGCATACACACTGGTCAGTCTACTAGTTTTCATTAAAAACATAAAAACATAATTAATATTGAAAATATTATTACATTTAATAATAATAATAGTATCGATAATATTATTGTTATATTTATTATTATTATTAACACTATTCTTACTATTACTTTTATTACTATTATTATTATATTATTTTAATTAATAATACTATTAGTATTAATATTAATAGTATTATTATTGTTATTTTAATTATTATTATTATTAGTCTTTATATTATTTAATTATTATTATTATTATTATTATTATATTTTGTATATTTATTTTTAGCTTTATTATTATTATTATTATCACTATTAATATTATTATTTTATTAATTTGAGGAGATAATAAACTACAAAAATTTAATTGGGACTCAATTGATAATTTTTAAATTTATCAAAAACTCAAAACATAATCAAACCAAACAAACAAAATTATTCGTACGAATGCACATACACGCACGATGAGTACAATGACAATAAAAGCATTAAGCATAAAATGACACATGTCGCATTTTCAACAACACATTCCAATAAAATTCAAAACATAATTCTATTTTTTATAATATTGTTTAGGGGTGACAAAGGGTTAGGATGATGTCCAGTTCGTGTTACAAAAACAGGTTAAGTTGAAGATTTTAACCAATCAACTCGATTTGTCTCGTCCGGTCTAGTTTGTCAATTTGATAGGCCAAAATACGGGTCAACATGTCTTGGCACATTGGTCTATGTTAAAAAAATAAAATAAAATAAAAATAATTAAAAAGACTAATTTTTTATAATATATTTTTTTAATATGTAAATATATAATAGTATTGTAGTTTAAATCATTAACACCTACAAATTAAGTTTCAATAATTAGTTATAATTGAGAAATTTAACATGTAAATGTAATAATTATTTTAATTTATCTAATTAAAAACATTAACTAATCAATTAAAAGTTTAAAAAATATTTTATTTGATTAAATATGCTTTTAATATTAATTTATATGTATATATAAACAAATTTTAAAAATTAAAAAATTTAGAAAACAAATAAAAAAATAAAAAGAATTGACAAGCCAGCCCAGTCTGATCTATTAGTCCTTGTACGAGACGGGTTATCTATAACAATATATTTATAACAATATATAAATAGATACATCTCTCTGTCCACATTTCTATATTTTCATTTTATTCTTAATTATTATTTTTAAAATTATTTTATAAATAGGTTACTCTTAACCGATATTTTAAAACCTCTCTTTTTCTTTAACTGTTTAAAAAAAAATTATATACATATTTATTTTTCTAATTTTATATTTAAAATTTATTTTAATAATTAGTTATATATTTCTTATTTATCTTAACTCAAAATTTCGAAAATATGAACAAATAATTATTAGGCTGGTTTTGGTTTTGTTTGACAGGCGGAGTCAAATCGAGTCGTATCCTTAATATTGAGTAACCTTCTCGTATATTTTATTTTTTCAATTTTAAAAAAATTACTTTAGTTTACAACCCTAATTCTTTTACTTCAGCTGACCTTTCCAACTTTTCTTTCACCTTATCGCTGTCACTCTCTTCGCTGTCGCTAATATCAAACTCCCTTTTTTTTTTCATTGTTTTTCTCTATCTCAAACTTGTTGGGTCATACCTGTCAAGTTCTCTTCCACTTTTTCTCTTCACCACTGATTTTGGTTTCTTTTGTGGTGTTCTATAGTTTGGTTATGGCTTTCGCTCCATCGGTTTCAAAGGCTTTTTAATGTTCTTGTTCTACTTTTTTAAGACTTGAACGATTTTGATTTTTTCTCTCGATTTTGAAGGTTTTTCACATTTTCTTTTGTTTTTTTAAGACTTCACCACTCATTTTGCTTTCTTTCATGGTATTTTAGGATTGGTTAAAATACTCCATTGGTCCATGTTTTTGTTAAGATTTTTTTTAGTCTCAATTAGGTCCATATTTTTGAAAATGTGTAACAATTAGGCCCATTCCGTTAGTACAGAGTTAACGGTGTTAAAGATGTGCCACATGTCAACTCCACATTTTTTTGAATTTTTTTTTATATTTTTTGAATTTTTTGAATATTTTTGAATTTTTTTGAATTTTTTTTGAATTTTTTTTTTAAAATTATTTATGCCACGTGTCAAGTCAGTAAGGTGACACGTGTCAAATCATTGTCTAAATCTCAATTTGGTCCATATATTTGTTATTTTTATTACATTTCAATTCATTTTTTTAAAAAAATTTAAATATATTTATTTTAACTTTTTTACAAAATTGTTTAAAAATTTTATATTTAAATTTATAAAATTGTTAATTTTAAACCAACTCTATCATTTATATATAAATTATTTAAAACAATTTTGTAACAAGTTAAAATAAATATTTTAAAATTTTAAAACAAAATATAAAATAAACTTAATATTATTAAAATGTTTAATAAAAATATCATTATTAAATTTATATAAAAGTTAAATTTGATCTTAATTTGGAGAGGATGAAATTGAAAATTAATAAAAATGGACTGAAACGTAATTAAAATAACAAATATATGGACCAAATTGAGATTCAAACAATGACTTGACACATGTCACCTTACTAACTTGACACGTGGCACAATATTGACGTGACACGTGGCATGAATAATTTTCAAAAAAAAAATTCAAAAAATTCAAAAAAAAAATAAAAAAAATAAAAAAAATGTGGAGCTGACACGTGGCACATATTTAACACCGTTAACTCTATACTAACGGAATGTGCCTAATTGTTACACATTTTTAAAAATATGGACCTAATTGAGATTAAAAAAAATCTTAGGACCTATTTGAGATTTTTCAACAAAAACATGGACCAAGGGAGTATTTTAACCTTTAGGATTTGGTTATGGCTTTTGCTTTGGCTCGATTTTGAAGGATTTTTCATCTTTTTCTCTTTCTTTTACTTGTTTAAGACTTCATCACTGAATTTTGTTTATTTTATTTTAAGGTTCGGTAATGACTTTCTAGAATGATTATATCTTTTCATTTTAAAATTTTAGAGATCAAAATGTATTAACTTCCATGAATGAATTTTAATTTCATATTTAAAATATAAAATGTAATAAAAAATTTAAAAACATATCTAACCCAAAATATAAAATAGGTAGGTATAAGAAAAATTGTTGTTTTGTTGAATAAAATTTTTTAAATGTATATTCTTTTATTGAAAATATTTATTATAGGTTGATAGATGTAATAGTTTGATATAAATTTAAAATTGATTGTGTAGGAAGAATTTGGCTCCGAGGAGACCGAAATTGCATAATTCCGAGAAGGCTTTTAGTTTTTTTTTTTTTTTTTTCACTCATATTGTGGAGGAGATGGAAATTTTTTTTTACAATGGCAAATATTTTATTTTATTTTTTCAATATAACAAAGTGTTGGTTATTTATAAAGATTGCATGGTTTCGAAAATATGATAATTTGATCTTTGAGAGTTGAATTCCGACCTCCTCTTCTCTCCCTTCAAGTGAATATTAGTCGGAATTCTGTTCTTGAAAAATTTAATTTTCAGCTAGTTTTTTAATTTATTTTTGGATAAAATATATATTTGGTTAAAATATATATTTGATCATTATTTTTATTTATTCTTGTCAATTAGTCCTAATATTTTTTTTTTCAATATTAGTCTCAATTTTTGTGAATTTTATTTTATTTAGTCTTTATTTGATAATGTTGTCTAAATAATTGACGGTAATGAATAGTGATGACCACGTGGCACTTTGTGATTTTTTTGATTTATTTATTTTTTAATTTTTGAAAAAAATGTTCATGTTTAAACCCATCCAATGTTTTGTATTGGATTTTGGTCAATATATTCGTTATTTTTATTTAATTTAGTCATTTTTTAAATAGAACAATTTTGTCAATTTTCAAATTGAAACTTCAAATTTATGTTATAATTTTAAACTAGTTGTAGCCTTCAACAAAAAAATATTTAATAAAAATGTGAATTTTAATAAAAACATTATAACCTTTATATAAAAATTAAATTTGGTCTTAGAATTATTAAATTGGATACACCAATATTTTACAACCAAAAAGGGGTTGAATTGGTTTCCCAAATCTTTTGTTCTTCTTTTCACTTTAAAATCAGTTTTAAAAAGATATTTAACCAATTTACAAGATGTGTTTAAGAATGCATATTATTTAACTTTTATACTTAGCAAAATGTAAAAGATAAAGAAAAGAGAGCACAAGAGATGCCAAGTTTTATACTGGTTCGATTTAATTGAATCTACATCCAATCTTTAGCTATCCACACTAGAAATTCCACCATAACATTTGAAACAATCCTTCAAGAAATGCAAAATAGTAATGTTCCAAGTAATAACTAACCCCTATCATAATCACAATGATAGTAGGACATAATTTTAGAACCAAGAAACCACAACAATTAGTCAAAAATAATAACAATGATACATGTAGAATAAACTTGTGATGGAACAACAACACCTGAGTCAATACAAAGCTTGGTATTACTATTACACCATCTTCATGAAGTATTGATGATCATTCTTGATGAACAATGAGGCACAATTGCGAAAAATGCTCAAAGAACTCTTCAACACCCTTTAATCTCTTTAGTTTGACAAAGAACTCTTCAAAGAACTGGTGTAGTGACCTGACTTTTTGAACAAGCTGTTTTCTAGGTGTATCTAGTTGATTAGGTTATCTAGCTAATCAACTACATTATAACAGTGCTCAAGTTCATGTTCCAGAATTAATCTAATTGACTAGATTAATATTCTAATCAACTAGCGTGACAACAAAACAACAAATTTAACCATCACACACACACTAGACATGGCCTAATAGATTAGATTAACTTTCTAATCAATTAAGTGTGAAGGATTTAACACATTTAGCTTGGCCCACATCAAGTTCATACACACAACTATGTCTTGTTTGAATTTCAACTATTCTTGGCTATCATTTTCCTATGAACATCATCAAAAATAGATTTAACCAATAACAACAAAATTTTCGAAGGGGAAAAATTGCTAAATTTTTAAACAAAATTGGACTAAATTGAATAAAAATAACGAATATAGGGACCAAATTGAATATAAAACATTGACACTGATAAGTGACACATATGTGTATTTCTTCCACACTATGATGTGTATATCAACACTATATAGCGTAGTTAGCTTTCTACATGTAATTCTAAAATTGTATTTAATCAACTTTATTTCATCTAACCAAGTAACTTAACCAATTATTGTTTCAAAGGTAGGGGTGACAATACGGGCTGGGCCGAACAGGCAAGCCTGTTAACTCGTCTTAAAAAAATGGGTTGGGTTAAGAAGTTAAGCCTGTCAACCCATATCAACTCGACCCGTCTAGCTCGTAAGCTCGTTGGGTTGCAAAGCGGGTTGGACACGGGCTGGCCCGTAACCCGTAATTATGATAAAAGAAGTGGGCTCGCCTTGGCCTATAACAATACAACCCGTGTGTGGGTGACATGTTGGCCATAACAATACACCACTATTTGCAGTAAGTTAGAAAAAAAGGGACCACACGCATCAACCACACCACCACATAAGGGCCTGTAATAAACTCATGTCTATCACTCTTATCTAAACTCTCGTCTTGTCTTTGTCACTCTCTTCTCAATTCACTAACATTCAACTCTCAACAACACTCATCAACGTTTATCTTTCTCTCTCTCTCTCTCTCTCTCTCTCTCTGTCACGATGCCTTCTCACTTGTTTAGAAGTCAGTGGTGGTGGAACCCTTCTCAGTCACGATGCAACCATGAACGAAAGAACCACTAGTCTTTGAGCTTTAAGCATCATGGTGGAAGAAGCACCGACGTCTGAGTCGAAACCTACGTCAATAGCGAAGACGATCAAGAACAAGTTCGTTCAATCGCAAAATTGGAAAATTTTCCCCCTTTTTTCGTGTTGTTTGCCCTAATCTTATTTACATTTGAAATTGATTTTTTTTATTTGAATTATTGGGTTCATTTGTTCATTTGGGTGGGTGTATGTGCTTTGTAATGTCGATTGGGTATATTGAATTTTATCTAGTGATAATTTGGGACGTGTTGTGTTCTGTTATTGAATTTGTACCAATTTGATTCTGAAACAACTCTGCTTGTGTTCTCTTGTGATTCAAATATCTGAATTTTGTACCCTGTGTTGCCTCTGTTTGGAATCTGTTTTGTAACATGCTTCTGTTTTGCCAGTGGAACCCTTCTCAGTGGTAGTTTGATGTGTTGTGCTGAATTTTCTATTTGCATTATAGGAATATCATTATGGATGATTCAATTAGCAAACCTATTATTGATGATTCAATTAGCAAACCTGATGGGGATGTCCATCATAAATCAGAAAATGTAACTGAGAATGTTTTGGGTAATGAAAGTGTTGAAGCTGATAAGCAAAAAAAAGAAGGTATCATCATATGATGTTTGGAAATTCTTTACTAAGATTGGGGTTTGTGAGGGTGGAAAAGAGAGGGCAAAGTGTAATGGTTGTAACCAAAAGTATATAGTTGGTGGTGCAAAGTATGGGACTTCCCAATTAAAGCGTCATGTTGAAAAGTGTACTAAAACCAAATTCGAAGATGGTCAAATGATGGTGAACATGCAAGGAAAATTGAAAACCTGCAAAATAGACCAAATGGTGTCCCGTGAATTGTGTGCTAATTTAATTATTCGACGTGGTTTACCATTCAATTTTGCTGAGTACCCAGAACTTAGGACTTGGAAAAGTTATTTGAATCCTGAAGCAACTCTAGTGTCTAGCAATACTATTAAGAAGGACATATTGAGAATATTTGGACGAGAAAAGAACAAGTTGATGGGAGAGTTGCATAATATTATGAGTAGGATTTGCTTAACTTCTGATTTATGGACATCTTGCACTACTGAGGGTTATATAAGTTTAACCGCACATTATGTTGATTCAAATTGGAAGTTAAGTACCAAAATTCTTAACTTTTTTCATTTCCCTCCACCTCACATTGGGTTTGAGTTGTCTAAGAAGATAAATGAATGTTTACATCAATGGGGAATTGAAAAGAAAATATTTTCTACCACCTTGGATAATGCCTCTAACAATGATGTATTGGTGAAAACTTTAAAAAGTCAACTAGTTTTTCAAAATTCATTGATTTGTGGTGGAGAGTTCTTTCATGTGCGTTATTGTGCGCATATTTTAAATTTGATTGTACAAGAAAGGTTGAAGGTCCTTGGTGATGCTCTAGATCAAATTAGAGAGAGCATCAAGTATGTTAGAGGTTTTGAAGGTAGAATGATTAAATTTAAAGAATGCCTTCAACACATAGGGGATATTAATTCATCAAGTGGATTGTGTCTAAATGTTTCTACAAGGTGGAACTCAACTTATTTGATGCTTCAAAGTGCTGTTAAATACCAACGAGTTTTTGCAAATTTATGCCTGGTTGATGAGAACTACAAGCATTATACATCAGAGGAGGCATGGAAAAGAGTAGAAAAAAATCATTGTTTTCTTATTACCCTTTTATGAAATTACTAATTTGATTTTTGGGTCAAGCTATCCTACATCCAGTTTGTACTTTTTCCAAGTTTGGAAAATTCAATGCCTTTTAATTGAAAGTGTACAAGATGGAGATGAAGTTATATGAAATATGGCTGAAAAGATGATGATAAAATTTGACAAATATTAGGATGAATATAGTATTGTTCTTGCATTTGGGGCAATTCTAGACCCAAGGATGAAGTTAGTTACATTAGGTTTCTGCTTTGAAAAGGTTGATCCTCTTTGTTAGAAACAAAAGGTGGAGAAGATAAAGGAAAAAGTGTACATGTTATTCTCTCAATATTCTTTAAAGACTTCAACTTCAAATGCTCGGAAGCATAACATGAGTGATGCCTTTTCCTCATCTTCTATGAAACCAAACCTATAGATGTAAGTTATTTACTGTCTTCTAATTTATTAATTATTATTGTTCATATAAATATAATCTCTTTTTTGTGTATCATGTTAGGAATTACAACAACGTAAACTTCAACTAGTAGCTAAAACAGGAAAGAATCAATTCGATACATATTTGGATGAGCCTACATTGGATGTTTATTTTTTCAATAAATATAGATGTTCTTGAATGGTGGAAGAGTAACATCCATCATTTTCCAGATCTTGCATTGATGGCTAAGGACTTGCTAAGCATATCGATTACTATGGTTGCATCTGAATCAACATTCAACATTGGTTCCATGATTCTTAACAAGTATAGAAATTGTCTATTGTCAACAAGTGTGGAGGCAATTATTTGTACTTCTAGTTGAAAACATGACTTTTGTGATGGTAAATTGACTATTATAGATGTCATTAATTTCTTTTTATTTTCATACTCATTTTTTTATATCCTATTTTTTTTCTTTAAAGATGATGAAGACAAAGACAAAGATAGAAAAGTAGAAGGGACTTGTTCCGATGTTGCCTCTAATGATCCTGAAAATGATGAAGACTGCCTTTTGGTATTTATTTAGGTGGTGGAACATGCTAAGAAAGAAAGACATTTTCTTCCATGTTTTTAGCTTTCATAGATTAAGGTTGTTTAATATTTTTTTGTTTGGTATTTTTGTTGTTCAAGGACCTGCTACGTTTGAGGAGCTATTATATGTTTGATGCAATTTTTTTGATTAATTTTCTGCTATATACAGTTGTTTCTATTGGTAGAGAAGGGAGCAAACATTGTTCATGCAAAATTGAGAATCTTGGAAAGAACCATGTCTGTTTGAGGAGCCGGCCCGTTACCCTATCACGGGACGGTACGACTTGAGATTTATGGCCCGTGTTGAGTAAATGAGTTAGGCCATCGAGCCCGTATTGCCACCCCTATTCAGGGGGGGGGGGCTTAAAGAAGTTAATAGTTCTTCACATGTGTTAATCGCATTCATGATAATTAGTTCAATTTTTCCGCGACAAAGTTATACTGTATAGATTTTGAAATACTTGAGTAATGAAATATGTTTGACTGACGAGCAAATAATCTTGTATAATTGACGCATTTGGATACGTAAGAGGCTGACGACAAAATGATCCCACAACATAAATATATAGGTATAAAATGTTTTTGGTTTTTTAATTTTTATAAAAAGTTGAAATTAGTCTTTCTTTGAATTTTTTTATCTAATTTAATTCATTAATTTTAAAAATACGTGAATTTAGTCATTTAAACCAATTTGTGTTAAATTTATTTAACGTTTCATTTCATAATAACATTTGAGTTGTGTATATTGTATTTGACATATTTTCATTGTAATGTTAACTGAAATACGCATTTAAAACCTCAAATAAAATTTAAAAAAATTGAGGTTAAAAGAATTAAATCCACAAATATTTAAACATGGGGCTAAATTGGTCCACAGTTTTAAAGGGAAATTAATTTTAATTTTAAGTGAAAGTTAAAATATCAAAAACATATTTAACCTTGAATACATCGATAAATGGGGTTGGATGTTGTATATTAAACTATTTTAATATATAACATAATATTTCAACCAAATTTAGACATGGTTAAAGGTGAATACCTTCTATTAAAATCTAGGATAATTATGTTTTTTATTTATGGGTTAATTATATTTTTCGTCCCTCTACTATTATCATTTTTTGGAAATGGTCCCTCTCGCAAACGTTTAACCATTTTGGTTCTCATGAATTTGAAACTAATGATTTTAGTCCCTAATTTGTGAACGACGTTAAGTTTGTGACTTTGTGGCAAACGGCGTTCCAGCTAGGCTCGTCATCTAGCGACACGTGGTTATTAAGATGCAAACACATGTTAAATGAAATAATTATTTTCTTTATTTATTTAATTCATTTATATAATATTATATAATATATTAAAAACAAGTTTTTGAACATGTGCTTTTTATTTTGCATAAGCAAAAACATCTAAGTGTTAAGTGAAAGTCGTGAAAGTGTTGTTGGAGAAAGATTTGGTCCACGAAAGGTGCCCTTCGTTTGTGTGGTGAAACTGGAATACGAAAGGTGTGTGAGTAAGTGTGGAAGTTGTTCGCGTGGTGCGTGATTGACCTTGTCGACGAGGTTGCAAGACCAACATTGGCTGAAAATATAGGTAAGGGTTTTCTTTCGTTTCTTATTTTGATTTAGGGTTTTGCTGCTTTTGATTTAGGGGAACATTTATTGGGTATTTCCAGCAGGTGTGTTAGTGTAGTTTTGATTTGTTACTGGTTTTGATGGGTCTAGGGTTCTGTTTTGGTTGTTGCACATATGGGTTTTTCAGTCGTGTTCCATCTCATGGGGAAGTTTGAAAGGTTTAGGGGAAGGATGTTGCGATACGAAGGTGGAGAGAAGCATGTAGTGCGAGGAGTGGATCCAGATATGTGCTCCTACTTCGAAGCATTGGGTATTCTAAAGAAGGATTTTAAGTATGATGGACAACTTTATGTGTGGTGGAAGCCTAAGAAAGGGAGAATGGATAGATATCTAAGGCCATTATTTGAAGATAAACATGCTTTGGAGTTGGTAGAATACGCATAAAACAAAAACGAGGAGGTTGAGATCTATGTGGATCATTTGGTTAGTTCTGCTCAAGTCATTGAACTTGTTGAAGGAGTGAATGGTGGTGGGGTAAATGAAGAAGATGCAAATGCTTCTATTAATGGTGTTGGGGTAATTGAAGAAGACGCAAATGTTGTTGTTAATGGTGGTGTGATAAATGAAGAAGAGGCAAATGTTGCTGTTAATGGTGGTGTGGTAAATGAAAAAGAGGCAAATATTGTTGTTAATGGTGGTATGGTAAATGAAGAAGAGGCAAACGCGATTGTTAATGGTGGTTGGGTAAATGAAGAAGAGGCAAACGTTGATGCTGATTTCGGTGGGACAAATGAAATAGAGGGGGCTGGTGATGTTTTTCAGGAGGTGCAAAATACAAAAGAGATGGCTAATTGTGATGATGAATCTGGTGTTCTTTCAGGGGATGATGAACCTGATGAATTGGATCAGAGTAAGGATGAAAGACATATAGATGATGATGATTGTTTTGGGATGGAAAATACTCCATGCGGGAATTTTTCTCAAGTTTTAGATAGGTGGAAAAAATTCAAACAATGGAAAAATAGGAAGAAGTTAATAAAGGAAGGTATGGGTACTGTTGAGGCAAACAAAAGTGAAGGTCTGGGTACTTCTAGCACACAATAAAGTACTAATAATCATGAAATAGATGCCAACTACAACACTAATGAGCTAGATAGTGATGTGGATATTGGTGATGAGGAGGGTGTGAGGAAATACCCAATATTCAGGGGCGAAGAGATGTGCAAGGAATTCAAATTCAGACTTGGGATGGAGTTTTGTTCCTTGAAACGGTTTAAGCAAGCTCTGATGTAGCATTCTGTGTTGAATGGCATAGAGATTAAATTTATCAAGAATGATGATGTCCGAGTGAGGGTCGTTTGCAAAAGGAAGTGTGGATTTCTAATTTTATGCAGCAAAGTTAAAGGAAGTCAGACTTTTCGGGGTCAAGACCTTGTTTGATACACATAATTGTGGCAAAGTTTTTGTTAACAAGAATGCAAACAAGGAATGGGTTTCCAAAATTGTAGTTGATAAGTTTAGAAATGTTAGGAGAATGACATCGAATGAAATTATTGATGATGTCCGAAGATCATACAACATTGGAATAACCCCCTGCAGGGCTTGTAGAGCAAAAGAGATTGCAATGGACATTCTTGAAGGAGATGGGCAAAAGCAATACATTTTGCTATATGATTATGTTGCATAGTTGATGAGAGTGTCTATTGCAACAACAGTGAAGATTAAAATTAATCAACCTCAGTCCACATTGCAGCCACAATTTGTGTCCTTCTATTTGTGTCTGAATGGGTGCAAGAAAGGGTTCGTTAATGGCTGTAGACAATTTATAGGTGTAGATGGATGTGACCTTAAAACTAGCTATGAAGGCCAACTATTAGTTGTTGTGGCAAGGGATCCAAATGACCAGTATTTTCCACTAGCATTTGCTGTTGTGGAGAATGAGTGCAAGGAGACTTGGAGGTGGTTCCTAACATTATTGTTGGAGGACATTGGAGATATTCAAACCAATCGATGGGTATTTTCCACTAGCATTTGCTGTTGTGCATGCATATTACAAAAGGGAGACTTATGAAGCTTGTTATGGGTCACAAATTTCACCCATTAATGGCCAACAACTTTGGCCTAAAAGTAATGCACCACAAATACTACCCCAATATTTAAGACTCCTTCTGAAGGCCACAAAAATTAAGAAGGAGAGAACCTGATGAGGATGTCAGTCACTCTAGGTTAGGGAAGTAGCATCTTATAATGAAATGTAGTAATTGTGGACAATTTGATCACAAGATCAGAAGCTGCAAGCCACAATTACAAAGTAAATATTGTCTATCATAATGAAATCATGTATGATATAATTACAAAGGTTGAGCTAATGAGTGCATGTTCTTAATAGGAAAACAGAAAAAGAAGAAGTTTGCAACAACTGCAACTACCACTGCCACTGTCAATGTATCCGGGAGGAAGACGAACTTAAGATCTTCTACCACCACAAGAAGGACAACTAATAGGAAGGGAGAAAGGTCATCCAATACCCTAAGCAGCGCACCTACTTTAGGTTCACAAGCAAGTTCAAGCAACCCACCAACTGGACAACCCATGTGAACAATATTGGGAGTTGTGTTATGTAGTGGTGGTCACATGGATATTTTGATTTAAATGTATTTTTTGTTGTTAGCTGTGATGAAATTTCTAACTGTTGTTGTTTTAGCTTTAGGAGCCCGAAACAGACCACTTGGATCACTGTTTTGATATGTGATGCTACTTATTTGATGCGTTGTTAAATGTATTTTTGCTTCATGATGCTTGATTACACTTGGGATAGAATACAACTTTATCATTCATGGTCAGGTTATAAATTGATGTTTGATAAAGTTTTGAACAATGCTTAGCCCTGCTTTTCCAACCACGTTTTTCCAGTCTATGTTAAAACAACTTTGAACAATGCTTGATAAAGTACAAATTTTCATAGTGCATATATTCACACTATTCATTTATTGGGTATTGATATTTATAGATCAAAAAAAAAAAAACCAACTCGCTTAAGAAACTCAGCAAATATTCACACTCATATTACGTTTCAGTGTTCAAATATAATTTCGATATCAGTCCAAATCAACCAAATTGGTTACTGCCAATTCACAATGCCACCAACTATACTTGCTTCAGGATTTAAGTATAAAATGCCAGAAACTTAAAGAAGGGACTAGGGAAGAAACTCAAATTTGCTTAAGAAACTTAAATTCAACATTCCAGATTCTACAATTCATAACAACCAAATGAAAAATTCCCAACAACCTGCCAAATGACCAATTGCTAACAACCTTACTCCTTACAATTTGTCTTTAACAAAAATAAAACACACAATATGATAGTAAAACCCCAAGACAAAATGAAAAAAGAGCTTTATTTCTCCTAATTTTCTCCCTGCCAATAACTTCTTCTTTAGTTTGGCATTCTTCTGCACCAATTGAAGTATCATTGTCTCACTGCCACTTAAATTTTCATTCTCTCCTTCTTCCATTTCAGGCTTTCCTTCCACTTCAAGTTCCACCGCATCAGCCCATCGAAAGTAGTTACAATGTGATTCAGTCTATAATACAAAGTAACAAATTTAACAAAATTGACACATCCCCACAAACAAATTAACGAATCTAAACACCATCAAAAAATATACGTACTGCCCAATTTCAACACCTGAAGAAAAATCTACCATTATTCTTTGTAGTAATTGCTTTAAGAAGCAGTAATTGGTCGCCACAACAACAAAGTTTTCTTCCAAATTGAAAAGATTCCAATTGCGCAGAAGAAGACGATGATGACAGACCACCCTTCGACCCAGTACTCCTCTTCATTTATAAACCCTAAAACATAGAAAATTCCCAAATAGTCAAATGAACCTACCTTGTGTGTATGAACAAATTTTTAGCACTTCAATATTCTATGATGGCGTGGTAATGGATTTCAATTTCCGTTCCTTCAAATTAGAACCTTCTGATCTCTCTTCCAAACTCTTCCTCTTTGATGCATTCACAAAGCTTCTGGCTGCACCCTCCAAAATAAAAAGCACATGTTCAAAAATATATGTTTAATATATTATATAATATTATATAAATGAATTAAATAAATAAAGAAAAATATATATTTCATTTAACACATGTCTGCATCTTAATGACCACATGTTCGTAGATGACGAGCCTAGCTGGAACGCCGTTTGCCACGAAGTCACAGACTTAACGTCGTTCACAAATTAGGGACTAACATCATTAGTTTCAAAATTATGAAGACCAAAATGATTTAACGTTTGCAAAAAGGACCATTTTCAAAAAATGATAATAGTAGAGGGACGAAAACATAATTAACCTTTTATTTAAATGGACTTTTTTTTTTATTTTGATATTTTATATTTTTTGTAATATATATATATATATATATATATATATATTAACTTTTGTTTTTGATAATAAAAAAAAATTCTTTGAGTTAGTATTTGTGTAACAAGCCATGAAAATTATAACAAATAATTCTTACCTATCTTATATTTAGATTTACATTTCACATTTTTTTTTCCATAATAAAAATTGTTTGTCATACTAAAATACTAAAAGTAACACTCATCTATATATTATTAGATTATGAGTAAAATTATGCAATAAATATGTAAATAGAAATAATTATGAAATTTAATATACTTTTATATTCTTCTTGCAAAAATCGAAAGACCTTAGTGTTTGCATGCACAGATTTTATAAATCTGCAAATTTGCACAGATGAATTTTAATTTTTTTTCATGTTTAAATAAGAAAATTTGAACAAGCAATAGATTTGCAATTAAATAGTCAAATCTCATTTCTATACAAATATAAAATTTTTCAATGATTTCCCTTAAATTTACCTTCACGACTTTATTAACATTCGATTACCATTTAAAATGGTACTCTCCCTGATAATTTTTTCTTCTATTTTCATAATAATGGTATCTCCACTCAAATCCACAATATATATATATATATATATATATATATATATATATATATATATATATAAAATAAATTATAATATATATTTATATATAATAATTAATATATATAATTATAATGATAAATAATAATACAGATATATATAATAATAATAATAATAATTAATAATGTATATATATAATAATTATTATTATTAATATTTTATATATAATAATTAAAATATATATTATGTATAATAATTAAAATATTGTTACAAATATTATGACTATTGTATTAATATATAAATTAATAATATACGTATATAATAATTAATAATTAAAATATTGTTAAAAAATATAATAATGTATATATAATTAATTTTATTATTATTAATATATGTATATAATAATTAAAAATAATAAAAATAAAAATAATAATTAAAATATTGTTAGATTTTAATATTTTAAAATTATTTATTAATTATTTTATTTTATTTTTATTATTAAGGGTATTTGGGTAATCTTCAAATTTTATTTATTAAATTAATTTTTTTAATCTATCATATCACTCAAATCATTTATTTACTTCCTCAAAATTTATCTCCAAATTAACTTACTTTACCCTCTAAATCCATTTAAACAAACAAACATACATATTCATCTCATCAAATCAACACAAATTCATCTTTATACTCTCCTCCAACTTTATCTTTATAAACGAAGACAACTTTTTTTTTTCTTTTGACTTCCTTCTTAGTAAGTTCATCTCTTTATTTATAGAGAAGTCATATTCTTTGTCATCCACTTTTTTTATGATAGTATTGCTTCTCCAGTAAGGTTTTACTGTGTCATCCCAGATATATTTTTGTCTTATGTTATCGTTATGTAACTGATTTTAATACCATTTGTGAAAACTAACGGTAAGGATCAAATCGAATAAATTTTAATAAAATCAAGATCAAATTGAGATAAAAAAAACTAGAAGAGCAACTTGATATTTTCTAACCAAAATAAGAATAAAAAATGTAATTTAGCCAATATTTCTTTAAAATAATAATAAAAAATATTTTTTAAATATATTAAAAATATAAAAATAGAAAAAATATATAAAAGTTAAGAATGAAAAACAATCTTTTTGCTTTTGTTCCTTTCTTTGAATGTTTGTATGGTCGTTCACACGTAATCTAATATCCCAAAATAACCAAAATAAAAGTATAAGTAATATCCCAAAATAAAGGTTTAAGTATTTGTGTGACGATTCAAGTTATCTTAATACTCAAACCTTTATATTTCAACAATTGCAAAATACCCAAAAAAAAATGTTTCTAAACTAAAAATATCAACATTTTCAAACATAAAGTTCTTTTTTTATAATTACATGGTCCTGATTTTCCATTTTGGATGGAACTACGTAGGAGTCAAATTAATTTTTGTCAGACCAAAAATTTTAAAATAATATTTTTCTTTCTTTTTGTGCACTCTTTTATTTTTATTTTTTGGGAAATAAACATTTTGAAAATACTACCTCATTCTTGCATATTTAATTAAAGGTATCGTTTTAGGAAAAACATCATAAGTGCTAAAACCTTTCTTAAGCGTAACCGACTCTTAGACCCTAAATTCAGTTTTTAGAGTTTCTCATACCACGTTTTTATAACATATTTTTTGGTTTGTCATTCCATCGCGATTTCGGCTGCGACACATATAACATGTTCATTTTTTAGGTTTTGGTCCATAATGCCGACTAGTTGCAACAATTGAAGTGGAATGCTCACAATCCTAAATAAGTTTAGAATGAGTATAAATTCACCCATGATTTACACTATGGAACTAACATATTAGGCCTGATCCTACTTGTGGCATGACAATATGTATTGAAAAATCTAACTCGTCCCATCTCAATACCTTGACGAGTCGGACCTCGTCTATGTATCATCATAATTTAACCGTCTGATTAGTTTTTGCTAATGTTTTAATTGTAATTATTATACTATTTGTTTTCTATCGTATCTTTTTATATTCTATAGTATTTTATGTATACTTTTCGAATAAATTTTATTTTCAAAACTGAATTAACTCTTCTTTGTTAGTTTTACTATTTCTAAAAAATACTACCCAAAATAGCATTATAAAAACAATAATGTGATTTATTTTTATTACTGTTTTTATCTACATGCTTTTCATAACTATATATATTGTAATAGTATCTTTTATTATGATTTTATTTCTTATAATAACTATTTTTTTATCATTCAAAAATGTGCATGCACAATAGTATAAAAAATCCTTTAATTTCCACTGCTCATGTGTTTCCATGATATGAAGAAGAATGAAGTAGATATATCGTCTTGACGTGGAGTGAAGAAGTATCCCAAGTCAAGCCCGCCAGGAAAAATTCAAATCTACAACCGTCCAAACTCGGTTAGCAACATCCAACGGTTCTTGAGGGGTCTTGGAACATTCTGGAGAAAGAGTCACAAACCCTAACAAAGGGAAATGTTTACTATATATACCCCACACTTAACACTTTATTCTCCCTCTCCATACTCAACCTCCAAACCCAGCCGCGGTTTTAAACCTCTCAGATCTCTCTTCATCTGCCGACAAAACTCAGTATGGCCGGCAAAGGTGAGGGTCCAGCCATCGGAATCGATCTCGGAACCACGTACTCTTGCGTTGGTGTCTGGCAGCATGATCGCGTCGAGATCATTGCCAACGACCAAGGTAACAGAACTACGCCGTCTTATGTTGGGTTCACCGACACCGAGCGTCTCATCGGTGATGCCGCCAAGAATCAGGTCGCCATGAACCCTATTAACACCGTTTTTGGTAAGTTCTTTTACTTCAGTCGTCTAGCTATGGTACCCATATTTATTTTTATTTTTATTGCATGTTTATGATTTAATGTGGATGTTCTTATTGGTGTTATGAAGTTTTGTTTTTTTATTGCATGTGGCTTGGATTGGACTGTGTGACTTGAATTGGACCTTTGATTTTTAGCTTTGTTTTTTATCTATCTTTTTCATATTTTTCCTTTTTGATTTTAGTTAGCCTATGCATGTGCATGTAAAATCTTTACTTTGCAGTGTGTGATATAATGTTTGAGATGATGTGCTTGTTTTACTAGTGCTAAAAACTGAACGATGATTGAGGTGTCTTGCGCACCTTTTCTTACTATGGATTGTTGTGTATTGTAGTAGTCGTGATGGGAACACATGTTGTCATTGTTAAATTATAAGGGGTTTTGACCGTCCACTTGGTTATGTGCATGTGTATAAAGGCGTGTGTTGATGGAAATTAATGTTCAGAAGGGTTTGTGCCTGTAGATGCATCGTGTATTTGTTGAGGGAATTGGGTTTCTTTCATATATTGAAATCAGCTTATGTATTTCTCTTTTTTTTTTTGTGAACCTTGATGTTTGGAGATTATTCACCCGTGCTTTTTGACTTGGAAGAGAAATTAAATATAAAGCACTTGTGAAAAGTTTATTCAAACATTACCTTCATTTTGACTTCTGTTGAAACATAATTTGACTGTTATTGACTAAGTAAAGTTTTCAATTTCCCCTTAAATGCGGCTATTGAATTGTCCTGGTCCCAGGTCGTTTTATTTTAGTATTTACTCGTTCCTTTTTTTATGCAGAATAGACCGTGGCTTGTATAAGTTAATGTGAATTACAGTGCATATGCTTATTTGTCTTCTTTCTATCTCTTACAGATGCCAAGAGATTGATTGGTCGTAGGTTCACCGATGCCTCTGTTCAGAGTGATATTAAATTGTGGCCTTTTAAGGTGTTTTCTGGACCTGGTGATAAGCCAATGATTCAGGTTAACTACAAGGGTGAAGATAAGCAGTTTTCCGCCGAAGAAATCTCTTCTATGGTACTTATGAAAATGCGTGAGATTGCTGAAGCTTACCTTGGCACTACGATCAAGAATGCTGTTGTTACTGTCCCTGCTTACTTTAACGATTCCCAGCGTCAAGCTACCAAGGACGCTGGTGTTATTGCTGGTCTTAATGTCATGCGAATTATCAATGAGCCTACTGCTGCGGCTATTGCTTATGGCCTTGACAAGAAGGCTACCAGCGTCGGTGAGAAGAATGTGTTGATTTTTGATCTAGGGGGTGGTACCTTTGATGTCTCTTTACTAACCATTGAAGAGGGTATCTTTGAGGTGAAAGCCACAGCTGGGGACACTCATCTCGGAGGTGAGGATTTTGATAACAGGATGGTGAACCATTTTGTTCAGGAGTTCAAGAGAAAGAACAAGAAGGATATCAGTGGCAACCCCAGAGCACTTAGGAGGTTGAGGACTGCTTGTGAGAGGGCAAAGAGAACTCTATCCTCCACCGCCCAAACCACCATTGAAATTGATTCTCTGTATGAGGGAATTGATTTCTATTCCACCATTACCCGTGCCAGGTTTGAAGAACTTAATATGGATCTCTTCCGCAAGTGCATGGAACCAGTTGAGAAGTGTTTAAGAGATGCTAAGATGGACAAAAGGACTGTCCATGATGTTGTTCTGGTTGGTGGTTCCACTAGAATTCCCAAGGTTCAACAACTTCTGCAGGATTTCTTTAATGGGAAGGAGCTCTGCAAGAGCATCAATCCTGATGAGGCTGTGGCATATGGTGCTGCTGTACAAGCTGCTATCTTGAGTGGTGAGGGTAACGAGAAGGTGCAAGATCTTCTCTTGCTCGATGTCACCCCACTCTCTCTCGGGTTGGAAACTGCTGGTGGGGTTATGACTGTCTTGATCCCCAGGAACACTACAATCCCAACAAAGAAAGAACAGGTTTTCTCAACCTATTCTGACAATCAGCCAGGTGTTTTGATCCAGGTTTATGAAGGTGAGAGAACAAGGACCAGAGATAACAATTTGCTGGGTAAATTTGAACTTTCAGGCATTCCTCCTGCACCCAGGGGTGTTCCTCAAATCACAGTGTGCTTCGACATTGATGCCAATGGTATCTTGAATGTCAGTGCCGAAGACAAAACTACTGGCCAAAAGAACAAGATCACCATCACCAACGATAAGGGTAGATTGTCAAAGGACGAAATTGAGAAGATGGTTCAAGAGGCCGAGAAGTACAAGTCTGAAGATGAAGAGCATAAGAAGAAGGTAGAAGCAAAGAATGCATTGGAGAACTACGCATATAACATGAGGAATACCGTGAAGGATGAGAAGATTGGAGGAAAGCTTGACCCAGCTGACAAGAAGAAGATCGAGGATGCTGTGGAGCAGACCATCCAGTGGCTAGACAGCAACCAACTTGGAGAGGCAGATGAGTTTGAAGACAAAATGAAGGAATTGGAAAGCCTCTGCAACCCTATCATAGCCAAGATGTACCAGGGAGGTGCTGGTCCAGACATGGGAGGTGCAATGGACGATGACGTGCCTGCTGGTGGAAGTGGTGCTGGTCCAAAGATTGAGGAAGTAGATTAAATTTAGTAAAATACCTGCTTCATCTGCCAATTTTATTCTTGACGAAGACTCATTTTAAGTGTTTTGTTTCTTGGATTATCGTTTCACTTTTATTCTATTTAGTTGTTGTGACATACAAGCTTTTAGCCTGTGTTATGGTTGCTCAGTATTTATCATGTTTTGTGAGTTTACAATACAGATCACTGTTTCTCTATTCTGGTTCATTATGGATGCTTAAGTTAATACCTTTTCATTAGATGGGTTAGTGTACATTTTTACTACGAGGCATCACATTCTGAGGATGTTTCGTCTTAAATTAAGTATCATGTTAGTAGGGTATTGTTCTGACATTGTGTTCAATTTGATAACCAGTTTGACATTGATAAAGTCCGGTTTTCTTGACAAAATTATGAGTTCCGATTTTCTACTTATTTTTTGTGCTGTTTTCTGCGTGTTTTCAACTTACATTGATATTGCTTTAATTTTTTTGTAAATAAGTGTTGAGTCATACTTTAAAAGAATATTTTAATATATTTTAAAACATGTATGTAAAAGACACAATAGGACCAGCAAAACACAGCAAAAAGTTCAAATTTCAAAATTATAGTTTCTCGTCTCTTTAAAGTAAAATAAATATTTGATTGATAATAACCTTTCTGCGCCGTTTAGGTACAAAGCCACCATATTATAAAAAGGAAGAGGGTAGTTTACTTCAGAATACAAGGTAAAAATACTCTATATACAGAAAATGTAGTTTATTATGATGTATGTGACATAAATGTCATCTGAAGTCTGGTGCGATCAAGAATGACGTATTTCGATTCTACTGAATGGAATAAAAAAACTTACAAGAATGACGTATTTCGGTTTTACTGAAAGGAATTAAAAAAAACCACCGCTGTATGTTTTCGCGACAAAATTTTGTTGTAGTATGAAATTTATACTAACTATTTTAATACATTTTATTTACAATCATAATAAATATTTGAACAATAATAACACGCTTCATAAAAAATAATATTTTTAATTCTTTACTCTTTTAATAAGATAGATTAAAAGGGATTAGAAGTTAAAATGATATTCTAGTAAATATGGAAAGGAAAATAGTGGTTCCATAAGAACTGTAAGACACAAAGATGTATCAAATAAATTTTAATAAAATAATACTCTCATGAGTCGTCATACGCATACCTTATATTTTTTTAAGTAAATATTTTCCATCCATTTAAATGTGTAAAGTTTTTCTCATTTTCTTAAATGTGTAAAGTTTTATTTCTTTTAATTTTTGTTTACAAAATTCTTTAACTTTAATGTTTCAATACTTCAATTTTTAACTCTTAGTCAATATGGAATTTCAAAATAAAAAAATCACTATTAAAAATATACATAAAAAGTAAGTGACATTTATTAAAAATATAAGAAAAATATATGTTGTCTAGTTATAAGTGAGAAGAAATGTGAAATAAAGATGAAAAATACTAGAATATATCTTAAAATGGTGATATGTAACTTCTCCACATTTTTACTATTGATAGTTTTAAAAAATACTAGAATATATCTTAAAACTAAAGATGAAAAATGACAACTGAAAGGCATTAAGTTAAAGAAAATCTAATAACGATAAGATTAGACACAATAAAGTTGAAACAAACAAGGTGTTGCTCGGGAGTAAATAAAGATGAGATTATCTGTGCTCAATCAAATTTACAAATTCAATAATGCCTGATTAGGCTTTTGTTGCAGTGTGAGTGTGACTACACCAAATTTTCACCCCAGCTGAAAGTAATGGGTTCAACCAGACTTAAAAGCTTGAAATTCATCACAAACTTCAGAAACAAAAATTGAAATTCATCACTTTCAAGTAGAAAATAAAACAAATTTTGGTTTCCAATGTTTGACCACATTAAAAACTTCATAAGAAAAATCCAGAGGGTGAAAACATTTCAAAGATACCAATACCAGAGGACACGATAGCAAAGGAAAACAGCAATCAGAAGCATAGGACCACACATATGCAAAGCATACTAGTACACAGGAAAGAGGTAGGAGCTATGATTCTAAATTATAGTTGCTGCTACACCATGATTCTTGGCATTGCAAGATGCAGCAGCAGTTGCAGTAATTAGAAAAATATTCATGTTGCTGCAATTGCAGTTGCAGACCAGAATAATGGTTATCATTGAAGAATGGATGGTGGAATATACAGGACCGCTTACAATGAAGAAGCAGAGCAATTAGTGGAGGAAAAAATTATATAGCAATACATTTGTATTATAGAATGCACAGTATGGTACAAAGTTTAGTAGAACAATGAATATCGGACCATGCTGGAAAAAGCCATGCATTTTTTCAGTAAGTGCCTAACTCAAGTTAACATGAGATCATTGCCCACATTAGGGCGAAGGCAAACACGAACTTCATGTTCTTCAGATCCTGGAAGAAGTTTAGGCACCGTTATCTCAAGCACAGAACCTGGCCCATCATAGTAAGCTTCTATGTTGGCATCTTCAGGAATCCGAGTTGGAAGTGGGATTTCACGAACAAACTCTCCAGGAGGGCAGTGCTCTGACAATGGCTCTGTAAGCTTGAAGGTTCTATCGTTTCTGGTGATAAATGGCTTGCGAGATATGCTCACACAAGAAACCTTTATGATGCCGTGAGTCACAGTATTCCTCCAAGTAACTTTCACACTGGGAAGATCAACGAATGGTAGACTGATAATGATCAAGTAACCTTGTTCATCCTCATAAATAGTTTTTGAAGCTGTAACTGGTCCACTCACATTCTTCATCACCCCACTGAAGTCATTCAGCCAGAGTGATTCGCTTGGGTGCATTACCAAATCTGGAATCCGATCAGATGGAGGATTAACTGCCAAGCAACATTCTTCATCATTCCCATAGAAGAAAAAGTCCTTCCTTTTCTTGCTGCTAATAGAAGAAGACAGGTTTATCCCATCACCATTACTGAGGTTAGATAGATGAGTTGATAAATTGAGCACAGGTCCATTAAGCAGCTTCTTTGGATGGGGATTTGGAACACTCTTGATGAGAGGAAGGGGTCTCTCAAGCTCAAAGTCTGTGTTGGGAAGATTCCTCCATGAACTGAAATCACTAGCTTCTGGTGGGATTGTGAAGTTCAAATCACGGCCAGTGAGTTCAATCCACTTCTTCTGCTCATCCTTATCAAGATTCATAAGATTGGGTGCTGGAACAACCTCAATGCCATGCAAACATTGAGGATTTGAAAGCCCTCTGTAATGCTTTCGTTGCATACGGTGGGATCGAACAAAACCCCGGTCGGCGCTGAATGGAAATGGACGCTCCCCTTGGCGGGAATGCCCATTCATGTAACTCCTCAACTGCATTTTACCCAAAGCATTCTCTGGCCTCTCCTTGAAAACCCACATGTACATGTTCTCCATGTCGTGTTGAACCATGAAAACATCAAGCTTAATGTCGGACTTATCGAACCCTGAAACACCATTGCTATCCCTAACAACCTTGGCCTTGGACTTCTCAAGCAATGCTGGCTTGAAGTAAAATCTGAAGAAAAACCAAGCACCCCATATGCTATCAAGCCGCTTGGCGCATTTCCTTCCAACTTTGGGGAGTTGGAGAAAGCTCTCAGCCTCGTATCCTTGAGCACCACCGAGACCAACATCCAGCACTGTATCAGAAGGGTCAGGATTCCATGGCTGTGGAGGGGGACTGCGCTCGACCGAGAGGGGCAAATTGATATCAGGTGGACATGAGAGTGTGATTTTGCCATTCATATCCAGATCCAGTTCCTGATGAGAAGAAGGTGCACTTGAATCCATGGACAAGAGTGTGGAGGGATGATGATTCTCCAATTCCATCGAAAGACAACATGTGAGAAGTGAACCACCCATTGGATTGAACTACCTCATCAGTTTGATGAGTTTTGCTTCTGGTCGGTTCAATGTTGCCATTCCAAAAACAATTGAACAAAACAACCTTATAAACACCGTCATCATTCATATCAATCCCCAAACCAATATCAAACACTCCATTCCCATTCTTTTATTAAAAAACCTAATTTACGAATAAGATAACACAATCCTAACACACCCACCAAAGAAAAAAAAATAAATTAAACCATACAATACAGGATACCAATAACGCTATCAATCATAAAAATCCTACCTTTTACCATGGATTCAATTTCAAAATTGAAACTATACATCTTTTTTACACAACTGCAATTCTTAATACTTTTCCAAAATATATTTAATTTCAAATTAGAGACACCCGAAAAGAAAATTGAAGGAGATCTTCAAGGAGTACCTCTGGGAATAAGCATCGAAAAATGAAAAAGATGAGGAAGCAGCAATGGCTAAGATGGTGGTCTTCTCCATCGTGTCATCCATACCATTGAATTCTACCCTAGACTTTTCTTATTTTTTTTCCTTTTTTTTTTTCTTTTAAGAAGGAAAAGAAAAGAAAAAATACTATGTATTGGTGAGGCGGTGAGTGTGAAAAGGAAACAGAGAGAAAGGAAGAAGCAGAAACGTGATGAAGCGTCTCACTGGAGCAAGAACCACGAAACAGGTTCCGTAGGTTAAACTAAAGCCTGCATTGACAGTGAACCGGGCCTGTTGGACCAGCCTGCCTTCGTTTGTCCATCACTACTACGCGAAAAAGACTTTTTTTCTTTTTTTTTACGGACAAAATAATAGTTTAAATAAAAAATAAATAACAAAGCATATTTTTAGTATATTTAATTTCTTCTCTTATAGAAAATATATACTGTGCCTTCAGTCAGTTTTAATACAAACGGTCTTTTAAACCAGTCAATAGTTTTCTCTTCTTCTATTATAATAAACTAGACTTAAGGTTAGATGAATTTTGTATCAAATTATAATGGATGACATAAAAAGGGTCATCTTATTAATTTATATTTATAAACTAAAAATATAATCCTATAATACAAAATCAATCTAATTAATCCATTAATATGTTTTGCGTGAATGTTGTCGAATCCACACATAAAAGTAATATTTACATGAATTTTAAAAAAAATATTTTTGAAAATAATTTAAATTTTTAATCTGTAAACAAATTTCTAATATGTTTGTGAAAATAAATATTTGATTATGAATAAATAGTTAGATTATTTTTCATCGAGTATTGGGAGAATGATTCATTGAATTTTGAGAAATAATGAATTGACCATCCAAAAAATAAATCAATGAATTTGCTTTATTTTATTTTGTATATTTTTTAGTGGATGAAGTGTATGAAGTAGATGATCAATCAATAAATAATTAATTGTTTTATACTCTTATTTAGAAAGTGTTGGTTAGATGGTAAATTATTTATCTTTTTTAATGTGGATTTTTAATAATTTTCTTTTATTTAATAAAAGGAGGTGTACTTGCATTATTTTATCATTATTCATAATTTTTTTTATTTGAAAACAAGTACTATTCTTAAAATTTTGTCTAAGTAACATTATAAGAATTACTATTACATCGAATATTTTTTTTAAAATTTATTAATAAATTTTTTATTTTATAAATAGATGTCAAGTGAGCTAATCTGATTCACATAGTTAATCATGGTTGGATTAAAAATTAGTGAATTTAACCGGCTTATTTTATAATAAGTAAAAAATATTGTAATTTGATTTAACCAACCACAGGTTGGTGTATTAAGTGGATTAACTCACTAACCCATCTAAATATAAAAAAATAAAAAACATTTGTATTTTTTTTTGTTAACTTACAAACCTTAGAAAAGAAAAGTAGATGGGAAATGAGTAGGAACAACAAAGGAAGGCAAAAGAGTGGTGGATGAGTAGCAAATAAGCGCTCGAGGAGCACTAAAGGAATGTGCAAAAACACAAAAAGAATGCAAAGGAACACAAAGTAGCAATGAAGGACCAAATCATAGGTGACCATATCTAATGGAGAGAAGATCGAACACCACCAATCCGAGAAGAGGCACTGATGGCTAGGACTCAAACACTGAATCTTGCTTCCCATCCTTCAAAGGCAAGTAGCATAGCAATGAGTGTGGGAGTGATGGAGAAATCAGTGTGAAAGAGGTAAACAAATTACGTTGTTTTTTTTAGTTTTGAAAGATAGTTATTTTAAAACATAACTGGGTTGTGGGTCTGCCTACCATAACCCAACTCAAACTTGTATAACCAGTGGATTAAGTGTTTTAAACCCATTTTGACTCATAATTGGCAAAAAGTTAAAATTTTCAACTCGACACGGTTCAAACCCATGGTGAGCTGGGTTGGCGCACAAGTTTTAACTCATTTTGACATGTCATAAATAACCTAGGATGGTAATGCCAGTTTGTCCCATTTTGGCCCGTCCCGTATTTGGCCTGCAAAAATTTGTTGAATCGACTCGCACCAATAAGAAATATGAGCTAACTTCTCTTACTCGTCCCGTGTAACATCTGGCTTGCTGGTTTGTAAGCCGACCGACATAAAGATTATTTATTTTTTAATTTTGTTATTTTGAATTAACAAACATAATGTGTTGCGTTTAAGGAAGAGAATAAAAGACATAATTTAAACGTAACTAATAAAATATTCATTCAATGTGGTTGTTAAGATTTTTCTATTGAAAATATGAGCACTATTAATCATAATGGTTAGGTTCACACATTTTTCTAAATATTTAATTAATAATTTTTTTACTTATATATACTTAATAATTACATATCATACTTATTGCATCATGAAGTATTTGTCATTCCATCTAATATTAATAACTTTTTTGCACTAAATTTATGCGGGTTATGCAAGCTAACCCACGTCATCTTGTCGTTGGCCTGCACAGGCTGTGGGTTATGCGGGATAGGCCAAAGCGAACCAATAGACTACAAATCTCAGCTTGCCCAACACTTTTTTTACGGGCTGACCTGCATGACCCACTTCACCCTGCATTACTTCTCCAAAATAACCTAAGCTTTTGATATCTTTAAAGAAGCATAATAATTAATTTGAAAGGAGCACGGAGGGAATTATCATAAAATGTTAAAATTTTTATGTTGGTACATGTAAATATATAAATTTTTTATCCTTTTTTTAATATATGATATTTAATTTTTTTCTTTTATTTAATAAAAGGAGGTGCACTTACAATTTATTATTATTATTATTATTTATAAATATTTTTATTTCAAAACAAAATATTGTATAAGTAATCCAATAAGAATTAGTATTACATGAACATTTTTTCAAAATTCATTATTAGAATTTTGAGTTTAGAGTTCATAATCATAAATAACTTAGGATGGTAATATCATTTCATCCTATTTTGGTTGTCCCACTTATGACCCGTTAAAAATGGGTCGGATTGACCGATTCCACATAAAAATAATGACTAATTTCTTTGTCTTATACCGCATAACATATGGGTCACGAGCCTACGAGTCGACCCGCATAAGAATTATTTATTTTTAAATTTTGTTATTTTGAATTAACAAGCATAATGCGATGCGTTCAAGGAAGAGAATAAAAAAACGTAGTTTAAACATAACCAATAAAATATTTGTTAACAACTAAACTTTTTGAATCTTGAATTTTTTTATTATGGCTATTAAGATTTTTTTATTGAAATTATGAGCATTATTAATCATAATGGTTAAGTTCACATATTATTCTGAACGCTTAATTAATAATCCTTATACTTATATATGCCTAATGATTACAAATAATCTTTCTTGTATCATGGAGTACTTGTTAGCATAAGTGACTTTGGTGCATGAATTTGATGAAGCAAGTGCACGAGATCATATGAGGTTGATGAAGAATTGATGAAGATGCATTGATGATCAAGCTAGAGACCTACTAAATCTAGAATTGACTTTAAGATCATGGAGCTTGTTATTTGTATTGTATTCGTAGACCATATGACATAGGTTAGATGTCGTTTTATCATGGGTGTGCCCTTTTTAATCTGTTAAAAGGGTTTTTAACAAGTTAAAAGGTTTACTGCATACAGTTTTGGTGTGAATGTAATCAATCAGTTGAGATGTTATTCAATCGACTAAATTCACTTAAGTAAAGTGAAATCAATAGATTGTACGGACAAATCAACCCGTTGAATTCACTTATGACCAAGCATATAAGTTGGTTTTCAGAGAGATGAGTCACAACTTGAGATTTTTTAGCACGAAAAATAGTGATACGTATTTTAAAACTCCTTCTCTCTGGATTATACAGTTTGCATCTATTGATGGAAGATCTTGGTTGATCTTGAAAGCATTTTTACCTGGTTGAAGCTAGAAGAACACATGTTTAGTTGGCTAGGGAGAGCCTCCATTAGGTTTGGTTGTTCTTGTACTTCTGTGTTATTCCTAGTGTGATTCTGGGTCTGTAAGTGGGATTCCTATAGTGTTAGGGATATGATTCTTGTGGGATTCACGAATCTTAGTGTTCTGCTTTATTCAAAAGTGTAATCTTGGAGGGATTGTGTAAAACTTTTGATATAGTACATGATCAGGCTTAGGTTGTCCTGATAAACTGGATGTAGCTCAGTTATTGAGTGAACCAGTATAAAAATTATTGTGTGATCCTCTTTCCCTTATTTTGTTCATCATCTAAATCTCAACAAAATCAATTAAATCAATCTTTGTAAGATGTGCATGTGTTTTCATGTTATCTGGTCGTACCTGATCGGTACTATTTTAGTATGGAACTAGACGATCTCAAGAACCCTCTGTGTCCATTCTTCTTCCGCTCCTCTCCGGACTCTTCCTAGATCTGATCGCTGCGTGAACTCCGAGGGTGGGAATACCTACATGCACTTCGACGCTTAAGTCAAATAGTGATTCGATATGAGGCGTATGTAGTAAAGTGAGAAAATCATACCTCTTTGTAGTCACTAGACCCTAATTTATATTTTTCACTTGACAAACTTGTTATTATTATTTGCGGGTCGTTAGTATTCGAGGATAAACTCTTTCCTTTCTGACTAAGATTGCACGTGTCACTTCTTTCCTTATTGACTGAGATTGCTCGTCTGTACATTGTCAAGGATAAGCTCTTTCCATATTGACTGAGATTGCTCATCTGTACTTTGTCAAGGATCAACTCTTTCTTTATTGACTGAGATTGCTCGTCTGTACTTTGTCAAGGATTAATTCTTTCCTTATTTACTGAGATTACGTGCTGCTCGTCTGTACATCATCATCCTTACCCAACTGGCCACTATTGGGCCGGGATATACCCAGCCAGGCGTCGGGCCGAGATGTACCCAGCCTCTGCACTATGCTGGCCCCTTTTCCTTTGCCTGCTGGGCTTGCGCGCGCATCTCCTTCCCTCTTCCTGGGGCCAGGATGTGGTCAGTCTGTCCACGTACAGATGGGTCGGGATATGACCGACTTGTTACCCATACACCAGCCCCATTCTCGTAGTGAACGAAGTGAAACACAAGGCTGAAATGTATAAAATTGAGTAGGAAGGAAAGAAATAGTGTGGTTGGCTGAGATGTTCCCACCATTAATACCTAGTGAGATGTGTCAAGATGCATTGAAAAAGATATTGACCCAGCTCGTCGTTCGAGGCTAATTTGTCATAATGATGGGATGTAATGAGTGGGAGTTTTAAAGGAAGTGTCCCGACAATCTGTAAGATTGGAGTTGAATCCCACGGTGTAAAGGATGCTTGTCCTGACAAAGGTGGTCTACTATAAATATGGGTGGGGTCTTGATTTGGAGTAAAGGATCCACCTAAGAAGTGAGCTAGCCTCCAACCGAGTGTATCCCGCACCACACTACTCTAGGTATGTCATCCTCCTCTGCTTATTATCCTTCCAGTAGGCATAGTGATTCAGAGAAAAAGTGGATCGTATCCCACTCTCCTGGTAGTGATAGTTCTCAGAGGGATGGTAACGACCCTATTGGTGCGGAGGAGTTTTTTGCCAACATGTGCCGTGACTGAGATGTACCCGACCAATCCTGGTCGGGATGTGGCCGACCTCTTGCCCTTCTGGGTTAGTAAGTCCACCTTCGTGTGTTGTTTTGTGTCATTTTTGCGATATTTATTTTATTAATGTGGGGGGATCATCTAAGGCGATGAAGCTTCCTTTCCCATTGATACATATATTGGGGGATCATCTGGTTTGATGAAGCTTCCTTTCCCATAGAGAAAATGCTAAAAAAGTATTTGATTGATGCACTTGATTTAAATGCGTGCGTGCTTTAGCGATGGAAAATGTAAGCGTAGAGTAATAATGATAAAAAATTATGCTTTATTTATTGCTATGATGCCTCGTTAAAACCTTCTTGACCAAAACCCTCAGGAAAAAAAGATCAAGGTAGGAAATAATACACCACTTATTCCGTAATTAATCCACAAATTGTTCGTAAGAAGTCTAAAAGTAAGTCCCTTCTAGGTCAGTAAGTCCACCTTCGTGTGTTGTTTTGTGTCATTTTTGCCATATTTATTTTATCAATGTGGGGGGATCATCTAAGGCGATGAAGCTTCCTTTCCCATTGATACATATATTGGGGGATCATCTTGCCCTTCTGGGTCAGTAAGTCCACCTTCGTGTGTTGTTTTGTGTCATTTTTGCCATATTTATTTTATCAATGTGGGAGGATTATCTAAGGCGATGAAGCTTCCTTTCCCATTGATACATATATTGGGGGATCATCTGGTTTGATGAAGCTTCCTTTCCCATAGAGAAAACGCTAAAAAAGTATTTGATTGATGCACTTGATTTAAATGCGTGCGTGCTTTAACAATGGAAAATGTAAGCGTAGAGTAATAATGATAAAAAATTATGCTTTATTTATTGCTATGATGCCTTGTTAAAACCTTCTTGACCAAAATCCTCCTTAGGAAAAAAAGATCAAGGTAGGAAATAATACACCACTTATTCTGTAATCAATCCACAAATTGTTCGTAAGAAGTCTAAAAGTTAAAAATAAGCATTTAACAAATTATCTGTAATAGAACTTGATATGTGAGGCGTTCCAGGTTGCTGAAATAGGAACACTTGACAGGTGTTCCAATCTGTATGCGTCCTTACTCACAACTTCCTTGACACGGAATGGCCCTTCACAGTTTGGCGAGAATTTCTCCTCGTGTTTCCAGGTAGCGTTTGCCATTTGCCACACCAGATTTCCTTGGTGAAAACACCTAGGTTTGATTTTGGTATTGTAGCAGCGCTGGGCTCTCAGCTTGGTGTATGAGTCTTTCTCTTAGGCTGTTTGCGTAGCATCTGCACGTAGTTGGTTGGTCTACATGTACAATCATTATGTCTCCCGAAGTTAACTGAAATTTCATAGCTAAGTGATATGTGGATACCACCGCACCAAGCATGTTCAACGAAGGTCTCCCTAGCAAAATATTATAAGAGGTATGAGCGTCAACAATAAGGTATCGAATTTTTACCATTCGCGTCATTCTCCCTGCTCCGAATTTGGTGAACAAATCAATGTAGCCCTTTGTATTCACTCGCTCCCCTAAGAAGCCCATGATTGGCTCCAAGTATTGCTGGATTTTTGCCTATGAATTTCTTAACTTTTTGAAAGTGCCCTAGTATAGGATATCCATTGAACTACCCTGGTCCACCAAGGTTTTCCTTACTATAAAGTCTTCAATCTCCACTGAGATCACCATTGGGTTATCGTGTTGGGTGTAAGACCCGTGAAAATTAATTAATTAATTAATAAATGCGGGTAGTGGAGCCTTTAAGGCATTAATTATTGATTGATATGATGTGGAAAAGTACTAGCTTAAATGGTTGAGAGTACTTTATTGTGTGAAAGGACTTAGGTTTGAGTCCTATGTATGCCAATTGTGTGTTATTTAATTTATTATTATTTTTAATAATATGCTTGATCATGTTGAGTGATAATATAATCATAGAATTATATGAATTAGCACAAAACATGAATTGGTTGAATGATTGTGCATTGAATTAACATTGGTATGGGTTTGGACCTTGGTAGATATAAATTTACTTTCTTTTTGCTAAAATTAGTTTTGGCATGAAGGTGAAAGGGTAGAGAAACCCTAGTTGACAATGAGGAGCCAAGGGAGGCTGGAAAACAACCACTAAATGGACCTTGAATGGTAATTAAACTCTAGTTAATGCCAATTTTCGTTTTAGTGCATTAATCTACCACTAAGGTACCATTAAAAGACAAATTTTGGGTGAGAAGAAGGGTTTTTGTGCTTGTCATTGTGTCATAGTCAGAGGAATACGAATTGGAGAGTGTGTTGTGAGGATTGAATGTAATTGGGAAATGAATTGAAGGGAAATGCTAAGCGGCCTACTGATAAAAAAGGAACTCTCAAGAATCTCCAATTTTTTTTTTAGTAAAGGAATCGAGGTTAGGGGAGCTTTACGCGTTAATCTTATGTTTAATTCTGATTGGCATGTGAAATATAGTATGATTATGATCGAAATCCTTTTATTCTGTTTAATCTGGTATTTCTGGAAATTTCCAGAAACTGCTTGGCAGGTGATGAACTGCCGCCAGGCGACCCATCCATTTTCAAGGCAATTCAGGGTTCTTGTAGAGGAACCGCCTGCATATTAAATTTGTCAAATAGTATATTCGACCAATTTTGACCAATCCTTGTCCAGAGTTGACTGGTTGACCAGTTTTGACTCTTTGAATGTCCATTGAGAAGCGAACATGTGGCAGTGCGCTTTCTCTCTCCAGAATTAGGGTTTTCCATGTATTTCTTCAATGGTTGATGACTGTTGCGATGATGGCTGATCGAATTGTCGCATGTGGTTGCGATAACTCCGAACTGCACTTCCGATGAGGCTTACAACGAACAAAGCGGTGGTGATTTAGTCCGGATCAAATGGTTCAAATGCACGAAAATGATGCCAATTCCATGGTTGGTAGCGACTGTTGCAGGTTTGGCTGTCACGGGGTTGCGCTGCTGCGTTTCAGGTGCACGAACGTAGTGTAAGCGAGAGGAGAAAAATGGAGGTTGATGGTGGTTTCCGATAACGTGACAACAAGAAGACTGTGGTCCGAGGTTGTTCGATATGCACATAGAACGAAAAATGTTGAGGATGAATTGCAGCGATGTTTGTGTGGCTGCTACAGGCCTCGCGAATGGTGCTGCAATGGTGGTTTCCAAAAAAAGTGCTGAACGAAGAAGATGGTAACACGAGGACAACGCAATGGAGCTCTGTGTTGGCTGTTGTAGGTCGTGAGCAATCTTGGTGCAACATTGGTGGTTCGACGTGCATTCGAAGACGTGACTGCGATTTTCGATGTGAACGCGACGATGGTGGCAACATGACAAACAGAGAGGACGAGGCACAATTGCAGGTGCAGATGTGATGGCTGCGTGTGGTGGATGGCGTCGAGCATGGCAATTTCACACGAGAAGATGGTGGCAACGTTGGTGCAGGTGCTGTCGAGGTGCGCAAACAGTTCCGGCAAGTTGCAGGCACAAAAGAGGCAGGTCGACGACGGTACGTTGACGGCTGGCGTCAAGTGCGGCGACTGCGGCATGGTGTTAGTGAGAGAGAAAGTGAGTGGAGGATTGATGACGTGACAAGTTTTAAATGGTTATTTTAGTGAGTGGAGGATTGAGGACGTGACAAACTTTAATTGATTATTTTAGTGAGTGCAGGATTGCCACATGACATAATCTGGTTAAGTGGAGTTTAAGTGGTAAGAGGGGTGCAAATTAGTAAATTTCAGATGCATTATTAAACGTTAGAATATCCAATAATATATTATGCAACTAAAATCAATTCTTAAGCGCAAAAATGATAATTAAATCCCCAAAATTTAAACACTTAATGATGGCAAAAGTTTGAACTCATCGCACTCTCTAGGCGGTTTGAAAGTGGAAAGTGCTTGGCACCTCGTGAGCCGCGCCAAGCGATATTGTTGTAGCAGAATTGTGTTTTGCTCATTTCGATGTGCTTGGTCTACCAGGCTTCTACGATATCTTAAAGGTCAGCTTGCTGATGTTCCTCGAGTGGTGGCTTGGAACATATCCCTTAACTTATGGCTCGAGATAGGGGTTAAGCACGTGGTGTTCCTTGAGTTGTGGCTCATAATAACATCTCTTGAGTTGTGGCTCAGGATGACGGATGAACACGAGGAACTCTTGAGTTGTGGCTCGAGTTGGCGAGTGTTGTCGGTGTGAGTGTGCACGTAACGGCGTGTACGGATGGGTCCAATTAGATTGACCTCCTCACTAATTAACTGACGACTTTGGTATTCTTGAGACGTTACGAATGTTATTCGTTTTGGGAACTCCACCTGGCGTTACAGTGTGTGATCCGTAGCATGGTTTCCCGCACGTGATCTATTAGTTGTGGTTGATAGGTGTGGCAGTAAGACACCTTGAGGTCCTCACTAGAAGATATAGAACACGGTTTACATGGTAGGGGCCATATGTGTGAAATAAAAGGATGGATTTCCTTTGGTGTGGTTGTGATATATGTATATGCTTGTATATATATGCTTATTTTATTGTTAGCTCACCCTATCTGCTTGTGTTTGGTGATGATCGTGTACGCGGTACACGTGAGCAAATGATATTGCAGGTGGATCTGGTGAGGCTTAGAGTTGGAGCAAGGCTAGCTTGCGATAAAGATTTTATTCAGAGTTTTTATTATGTTTTGGAACAGTTGAAATATTTTATATTATTAAACTTGGTTTTTGTTATGGATTTTATGTTTGAATTATAGTAGAGGTTTTAAGAATATTTATTACTACTATAAAGTTTTAAATTGCTCGGACGTACTTTTTCCTTGTAGACATAGTGGCTCCGCCTCCTACGAAGCCTCCTGATATATAGTTGATCACCCCTCTCAGTGGCTTCTCCCTCACATCCTGCTCATCATCTTTCTTGGGCTCAACCCTCCTTCTAGTGCCTTCTTCTCGCCTCTCCTGGTACCCTGACGTGCTTCGTGGTCACTCTTCGTATCTCCCTTCTCGCTCTTCTTTGGTTGTCTAGAGTCCTTGAACCTACTGTCAGGTCACGATCCTGGCACCCTTTCCTTGTCAATTTATTTATTTTCCTAAGTGTCCGATCGGGTCGTACTGCGAAACTCCTTTAATTCTTCCATCTGCATGAATTTGGTTACCCTGGTTCGAAGCTCTTCCAGATTGCTCACGAGCTTCTTGCACAGACTGTCAACGAACGAACCAGGCTTCAACACTATTACAAGGTAGTGCATGGCGACCTCAAGATTTAGATTAGAGATATTCAACGATATCTTCCCGAAGCATTCCATAAACTCTCGCAAAGATTCTCCCTTCTCCTTTCGTATATTTACTAACGTTAGAGAAGTGAGATGGTGTGGCTTACTGGTGGCAAACTAAATGCCGAAACGAGTGACCAACGTATCGAAATAATCGATAAAGTTGGGTGGTAATCACGTGAAGCAGTTGAGCGCAGGCCCCTTCAGGGATGCTGGAAAAATACGACAAAGAATTGCGTCATCTGAGGTATACAATCCTGCTTGGGTGGTGAATACGTCCACGTGCTCCTCTGAGTCAGTATTGCCATCGTACTGGCTCATAGTCGATCCTTTCCAGCATGGGGGAAGCTTTACCTCCATGATCCCGTCCACGAAGGGATGGCGTCAAGCTATTCTTAGTCTTGCGCCTGTTTGGTTGGTGGTAGTCTGCACCTTGGATTCATATTGCCTTGTTCCACTTTCTCCTTCTCCATTACTATGAGATTCTTCCCTTTGTTGGGAATTTTGCTCCATTTGCCTTTGCATATGTTGGTTCTCTTCCTTGAGGGCGTTTATCTCTTCTTCGTTCTTACGTCTCAATTCTTCCAACTGACGATTCATCTCTCGTTGCATCTCTGCCACTATTGTACTTTGATCGACTGCTGCTCTTGTCGACACCATCCTTCTTGAGAATAGCTTGGCCCCACAGTGGGCGCTAAATGTACCTGATTGGTACAATTTTAGTATGGAACCAGACAATCTCAAGAACCCTCTGTGTCGATCCTTCTTCTGCTCCTCTCCAAACTCTTCTTAGATCTGCTTGCTGCGTGAACTCTGAGGGTGAGGGTACCTGCAAGCACTTCGAGGCTCAAGTCAAATAGTGATTCAATATGAGGCATATGTAGTAAAGTGAGAAAAGCATACCTCTTTGTAGTCACTAGACCCTAATTTATATTGTTCACTTGACAAACATGTTATTATTATTTGCGGGTCGTTCGTATTCGAGGATCAACTCTTTCCTTTCTGACTAAGATTGCATGTGTCAGTTCTTTCCTTATGGATTGAGATTGCTTGTGTGTACATTGTCAAGGATCAGATATTTCCTTATTGATAGAGATTGCTTGTTTTTACTTTGTTAAGGATCAAGTATTTCCTTATTGACTGAGATTGCTCGTCTGTACTTTGTTAAGGATCAATTCTTTCTTTATTTACCGAGATTACGCGCTGCTCATCTGTACATCATCATCCTTACCTAACTGGCTGCTATTGGGTCGGGATATAGCCGGCCAAGCGGCAGGCCGAGATGTACCCGACCTCTGCACTATGCTGGCCCCTTTTCCTTTGCCTACTAGGCTTGCACGCGTGTCGCCTTCCCTCTCCCTAAGGTTAGGATGTGGTCGATCTTTCCACGTACAAACGGGTCAGGATATGGCTAGCCTGGTACCCATACACTAGTATTATAAATAAGTTGGATATATTGATTGGAACGTATCTTGGTTGATAAAACATGTTATTTGAGTGAGTTTCGTGCATTTCACATTTCTGCATAATTTTCCAGAATATCAACTAATTGATTTTATATGTTAATTTGTTGAATCATATTGCATGAATAGATTAATCTTCTGTTTTTGGTTCTAATCGGTTGAAAGTGTACAGTTCTGCATACTTGCATTCTAATTTTGTGGTCAAATTGATTCAACAAAAAGGGGTTTTAAGTTATTAAAAAGTAAACATAGTTTTATAAAACCAATTCAACCCCCCATTATTGGCTAAATTAACAATTTCAATACTTACACTTGCCGTTCCATTTAATATTAAAAATATATAAATTATTAGAACTTTAAATTTGTGTGAGTTTTGTGAGCTTAGTCGACCTATGCCACCCTATTGTTAGTCTGCACGGGTTGCGGGTTATATGAAATGGGCCAAAGTTTTAAGGCCCATTAAATTTGTTTTATTCTTTTTTGCCCTAAAGTAAAAGGTTGCCCCTTGTAATTGGGCCTAGGGCTGGCCCAAGTGATAAAACCAAACCCTAATCTGTCCTAACACACTCACTCTCACTCGTTCACAGATTACAACCGTCTCTCTCAACTACGCCAATAGAGCTCTACTAGGGTTTGCTTCCTCGCCTCGAACAAGTCCGCTCAAAGCTCAATTTTGTTTTCTGCTCCATGTAAGTGATCCTCAATCTCATACCTTTACTCCCTAAAAGCTCTTTTCCGTATTCCTCCATTTAAGGTTCCATAATAACTCTGTTATACTACTGTCCCACTTTTCTGCCAGTTTCCAAGTCTATCTCTCGAGCTGTTGTGCTCCGTGGTTCAGTGTCGAAGCCTCGTGTAACCTCTTTCCAGGTACAGGAAGCTAGGGTTCGCCCTTTCTTTTGAGTTATGCTGTTTGTGCCACTGTTTTATCGTTCTAAATATGTGTGGTATGTTGATGCGAACCTGTGTATGATAATATTGAACCCTTGGTGAATCTGTTGGGCGTTTGTGCACGAGAGAACAATGGTGAGCACTGGTTTTCTCGCCCAAGCGAGCATGACTTGCCTAGGCGAGATCAACAGAGGCTCGCCCAAGATGCTTCACGCGAACAGTCGCTCAGGCGAACCACGTTACTCCTTAGCGAGCGAGCATCTCGCCCAAGCAAGAGGGGTCTCGCCTAAGCGAGATCCCGCGCGAGGCTACTGTTCCCCTTTTTGAGCCCTCGCCTAGGCGAAGGGGACTCGCCTGAGCGAGACCCTTCAGCCTGAGCGAGAAGCTTGGCGAGGCAGTGCGCTGTTTGGTTGCTTTGTTGCTCTTGGATGATTTGTACTTGCTTGGGTATGATTGTTATGATGAGAAATATATGATGAATGGATATGTATGAACGACATGATTCATGAATGGTGAATGATGGGTATGGTATGAACTTGGCATGTAAACTAAATGAGATGGTTAGTGTTAAAGTGGCATGGTATTGGCATGGACTGAAATCCCATAACTATGGTTTGAGAGAAATGGTTGAGTATGGAACCACCGAGAGAGAAATGAAAAAGGGTGAATTATAAAAAGATGGGATGTGATGTATATATGTATGTGTAATAAATCTGTATCGATTGATCTGGTATGCTTGGTCCGTGTCAATGCGTAATTCCCTTGGAAATCCCTAGGTAGAATTTCCGGGTCGTGCTTCA
>Ga0214544_1001302_pt1 | contig 51129 bp, 27 predicted proteins | sample CNSS3metaG_FD_160074 | JGI IMG/M metagenome (GOLD analysis project Ga0214544, IMG submission 160074) | Root nodule microbial communities from cowpea collected in UCLA plant growth center, Los Angeles, California, USA - CNSS3 | ecosystem: Host-associated > Plants > Roots > Nodule | place: USA...
AGACTAACTGGCTCCTTAGAGTGTCAGGATGCAACCTTAACTTGAATCCTTACCTAGTTATACAGATGGGGCACCACCATGGACACCCACTAACAGGGGCCATGGAATTACGTCCCGACCACTGAAGTGCGACCCTGAAAGCCTCACCTAGAGACCCCCAAGGAATTATGCACTGACACATACAGAACATAATCACACAGCCAAAACAATATTCACCATGCACGTGTACGTTAATTGTACCAACCTTTAAAGCCAACGCCTTTCATGTTCCAGGCTCTACCCATTACAATTCATCATAACCATTCGTGCTCATAGGATCTCAACTCATCTCATTTTCATGCCCCTTTAACAATAACCAACTCACTTAGTTCACATGCCAACTTTCATACTAGACCTGTCATCCACAATTCGTGACTCATGCCAAGCATGCATAGTACTCCATTATATACATGTTTCTCATCATACAATTTACACCCAAACCAATATCAATCATCCAAGAATAAACGAACACCCAAACAGCGCACTGCCTCGCCCAATCCCTCGCTCAGGCTGAGGGGTCTCGCTCAGGCGAGACGTGCTCGCTCAGGCGAGCCCCCCTTCGCCTAGGCGAGGGCTCGAAAGGGGAAGCAGGGAGCAACGCGGGATCTCGCTTAGGCAAGACCCCTCTCGCCTGGGCGAGATGCTCGCTCGCTCAAAATAAGGAGTTGGTCGCCTGGGCGACCACTCGCGTAAACTGGTCTAGGCGAACCCCTGTTTGTCTCGCCTAGGCGAGACTGGCTCGCCTGAGCGGGATTAACATGTCTCGCCACTGTGTCACCTGCAACAGCCATGTTCTCCATCCAAACAATTCATGCAATATACTCTCACGCATCAAAACGAAATATCACACCATAAAATCAACAACCAACTCATACACGGTTCAGAAGAATAACTCGAAACTAAAACCCTAACTTCCCGTACTTGGAAGAGGGCTAACGGAGCTTCGACACGGGACCTCGGGGTGCAACAACTCAAGGATAGCTCGCAGAAATAGAGTAGAAGTTCCTTTAGCTTACGTGACAGTGGAACAAAACCCTAGCGGAGGGGGTGGCGGCTGCAGCTCAAGTCCTCTGAAATGGAGTGGAAATGAGACTTTGGACAACTGGAAAAAACTTTATCTACTGGGCCAGCCCTTTAAGCCCACTTACAAGGGCAGCCCCGTTAGTTTAGGGCAGAAATAGCAAGGTGAATTTTTTATGGGCCTTACAATTTCTACGTCGATTGTAACAAGGATAAATATTAGTCATTTCACATTACATGTGTCACATTCAAGGTTTTCAAGGTTGCACTTAATGAATAATGCAAGAACAATTTAAGATTTTACTTCCAATAAATTCTCTTTTACAATTTATATTATATTCACAACAACAAAAATCACCAACACTCTAATTCTTCATAATGAGTAAAAATGTTAAACAATCCCAATAAACACAACACAATAATAACAAATATTAATGCAAAGTTGTTGGTTCATCACCATTTGGGTTTTTACCATGTACTAAGTTAAGAACAAGAACTTAAATACAATTTATGATATTTAATTCAAGTTAATGTTAATAGTATTAAAATATTATAGTATTTCATTTTTATAACAACCAGCGTTGCTCTAAAGTCATTTATAGGTTCTCACATCTTAAACAAATAAATAATTGTCCATTAGATAGATTATCTATTTATTGATATTTATTTTTGAAATTATTTACAAAAAATTTTAAACTCTATTTAACTTGTTTTAAAAGTTCACAATCTATTTCAAATTTCATATTATTTTCCAAATACAACTGCTAAAAAGTTTAATGTTTTATTTTCCAAACATTTTAGTTATAAAACCATTTTTAATATTGGAGTGTCAGATAAACAAAAATAAAAGAAAATCACTTTGCCGAAACATTATGTGCATACACTAATATGTCCCTTAATTATATTACATGTTCAAAAGTAATGTAAATATATCATTTAAGTTTTTCTTATTACTTTACTTTTTCTTATTTTTATTTTTGAAAAAGTCGTAAATGCTGAAATATTTGTAAAAGCTAAAACTATTTTAAATTTTTTAATTAAAATAAATGAAAAACTTATGGAATTTGAAATTTCATTTTAACTACAATTTTATAAAAATGATCTTTGTAAAAAGAATTATATACATTTTTACAAAACATATACATGACATAGAGAGTGTTAGTACTTGTGAAGTAAATTTAGTTCAATTGGTGAGTGTTGCTTTATTTGTTCAATGTGGTTGGTTTTCTTTTCTTTCTCTCTTTTGTGCTTTAAAAAGAAGCAAATAAAATATCCCAACAATTATCTCTCAACACGTCACCGTTTTGACTCCTTCCTTTCAACACACTCTCACCTTCTTCTGCCTACATGCGCTGCATCTATTGGGCGGTGACACGATTTCCGTCACTGACGTGTCACTGTAACAAAGCCCTTGCTGAGGCATATCTCGTTGAATGAATCCTTGAGAGAGAGAGTGGCCTTTGGATCTGAAATGGGTTTCTTCGATTTCATCGTGTTGATGTTGGGGTCACTCTTTTTGTTCAAAGCTTTCGATTTTGCTTTTTTAGTCTCTCTCTTCTGCTCCATTTGATTCCCCCAATTCTTCAGTGTTCAAACCCTAATCTGTTGCTATGAGGAAGAAGCTCGATACCCGTTTCCCTGCTGTAAGTGTTCTCCATTTTCTCTTTGTAAAGATTGTATCTTGTCGTGGGTTTCTGTTGTTTGGATGCAAGGAAAAGTGTGTGGAAGTGACAGCAATTGAGCTGATCTCGACTGTGCTTTTGTTTGTCTTTTCGTTTTTTTCTTTCTTGAGAAAAAAAGGTTCTGGTTTATGGTAAATGTTTATACTTTGTTAGGATTTATGGGGTTCATGTGTTTGGGTTTATGGTCTTAGTAATTGAAGTGGGTGATTTTATGTTGATGTGGGTATTCTGGAGATGTGTGTTACTTTTAGGTTATTGACTTAGCTTAGGTCATTCAAAAGGAAAAAACTTTTTGGGTTTGTTGTTTGGGAACTGTGGTTTAAGAATACTTGATTGACGTGTTAGTGGAGACTGCTGAAGAGGGTACTGATGGGTTTATGTTTTCTGTGTTTCTGATAATTTGGTTCTCCCACAGTCCTCATTTGTTGTGGACTTGGGATAGAACCGGCCATTTTTAAATTCAAGAATTCAGTATCCCATTTTGAAATTACATCTTCTCTGAAATTTCAAATCCGTTTTGCATGTTAACCTGATTTCTGTTTAAAACGTGTGTCTACTTCACATTTTTAATATTTTAAAGCCTGAGTAAATTTCTCTCATTGCTTGTCAAATGTTAATTATTCTTCAGAATATGGTGGGCTAACTAGTTGCGAGCTGAGTTAATATCAGTCTTTAATGTAAGGTGTCAGGGATTTATAATAGAATACAGTTATTCCTTTAAGGATTGATTATGATGACATCAATTAGAAAGACTATTTGATGATAGTGGCATTTTCGAATCTATGGTAATTTTCAGCGGGGTGTTACTGTTAGGCATAGCTTTGCTAAATCGGGTGGGATATACAAGTAAGGAGTAAAGAAGGAATTTGGGTTGCAAGGAGGGTAGGAAGGAATGGAAAACAATTATAAGCAACGAAAAAGGGAGGGAAGCCAATGAGGGAGTGTTTTAGGCCTTTTGGGTACTGGTGGAAGAGATGCGGACACTTGAAGTGTTTCTTGTTTTGTGAGGCACTTTGTTCTGTGTAATTGGAGTTTATACCTATTTCTCTCTGATAAAATACCTTGTTTCTATGACTTTTATCCCATTATACCTTTCTAGCATATAGAAGGATAAAACTTTTGGGAGACAGGGCAAGCCACTGCTTGTATTCTAGAAACTTCAAATCAAGTTTTAAGTTGTAATTATATTATTTTCATAAGGACTAATTTGTAATTTGGCCTGTGTTAATTCTTCTACTTGTCTTTTAAGTATCATGAGGAGTGAGCTCTTGCAAAAGAACAATTTCTTTTGAGTGATGAATCTTCAAATTGCAGGCTCGGATAAAGAAGATAATGCAAGCAGATGAGGATGTTGGAAAGATAGCACTGGCTGTTCCTGTTTTAGTTTGTAAGTTGTTATGGTTTACTGTGTTGTTAACTTCAGACCGCTTCTCGTTTGTTTCTCTTATATATGTTGTTGACATTGCTCTTGATGGATTTCAGCTAAAGCTCTAGAACTATTTTTGCAAGATCTTTGTGACCGTACTTATGAAATAACTCTTCAAAGAGGAGCAAAGACCATGAATTCATTGCATTTGTAAGTCTGATTCTTTTGCTTCAATCTCCCATTTTAGTGATTGAGAACCAACTCAAGAACTTTCTTACAATAATGCCTTTATAGAAGACTTCTTTTATCTTTTTAGATTTAATTTCAATTTGCAATTCCCTTTTTCATATATCTAAGTTAAAATTGGAGGCTAAGTGTGAGACAGGAAAGTAGTCAGTTCTTAAGCTATAAAAATTCATAATCATGTAATCTTAAGTATGAATGATAAAATTTTATTAGAAGCATTTATGTTTAAACTTAAAAGTTAATGCACTGAAGGAATCTATGATAGGACTGGAAAGAAAAATAAAGGGCACCAGGGCCCTTGTTTCAACACTGAAAACTGCTTGCTACATTGTCTAAGCTTGCCGATGCTCAAAATGTTTTAAGTATGGATTAACTCTTAAAAAGGTTTTCTAAAAGAAAAAAAGGGGAGGGGGTTGAGTTCCACCATGGGCACCCCAGCTTGGCAGGTGCCATACAAATGCAAATAAGGGATGGTGAATGGATAAGGGATGACAACAATTTTTGATCTTCCAAAAGTCTCATTCACTTGGACTCCAAGTTGTTAAAAAATAAGATCAAAACAGGTCTGACTTAAGTGAAATTAAATCTATTTTTGTTTTCTGAAACTACATTTTAGCTGTGGCTTTTCTCTGCACTGACAATTGCATAAAATAACTGATTAATTGCACGTATGATTCACCTTTTTCTCACCATTTTATTAGCCACGGTCTCATTTTATTCTTTGTTTGTCTTGCCATTTGTTTAACTCCGAAGTCTAACATAAATAATTTTAGTTTTACGAGCTAAACAATTTATCTGGTTGCCTTCTAAATAGGATACTTCATTTGTGATTTCAAATATTAGTAGCTCATGGAAATCTTCAAATATGCTACCGTGCATTCTTCTGAATTGTGTGCTAAATATTTTGGAGGGTATTCACCTTGTCGATTCTAAAATTTAAGGAATTGATGGCACCGAGGAAATGCCTTAACAACCCTAGCATTTCTTGTGTTCTCAGACATCTTTTAATTAATTTTACTATGATATCCAGATCCCGTTTGGTTATGATATTATATTGTTTCTCTTATCTGCCTTCCAAACTCCATTTATGATAAGGAATATGAGCTATGAAATCAAGTCCAACAAATTGTGACTGTAAATTGCAGGAAACATTGTGTACAAAGCTATAATGTCTTTGACTTTCTGAGGGACGTTGTTAGCAGAGTTCCTGATTACGGCCATGGTCATGGCCATGCTGAGGCTGGTGCTGATGATCGGGCCATTTCAAAAAGAAGGTTTGAAGTCCAATATCTTTGTTTTGTTTTGTTGTTTTACCCCTCTGATATGCATATTGTTAGTTATGTACTTAACATTTAACAATGTTGTGTACTTTTCCAGGAAAGCTGTCGGTGATGACTGTAATGATAGTGATGAAGAGGCTAAGAGGAGCAAGATGGTAATTTCATTTTTCTATGTATTTGCACAAAAACCCTTAATAACGTGCTATTCTATCTTCATTAATGCTTGTGGCAACCCTTTTGTTTACTTAAGAATTTGTTTTAATTTCTCATTTGGTACCAATGACGCATTCATGATTAAGCCTTTTCCACAAAAGGACTCATATCTTATCAGTAACATAGAATCCAAATTGTTTAACTTTATGGAAAAAATAAGTCCCCTAAATGATTGTATAAAAATATACTTTCTTCACAAGGTATTAATATTATCATTTTCAGTTTTAGTTCTGACAAAAAATCAGTACTTACACATCTGCATGTCTACGACTTTCTTTCAAATGTTACCATATCTTGCACCCTATAAAAGGGCTATTTGGTTTATGAGAAGTTTTATATGTTCATTTGTAATTACAAAAATGTCACCTTGTTTACATTTTATTTGCTACTTTTAAAACTTTGTACTGGAAATAGTGATAATTGCTATTTTCTGTTTTATGTTTTCATTAATTCTAAGTGGAAATACTAAATGACAAGAAAATATTTTCTCAAACTAAAGCTTTTACTAGCATAGTTTGTCATCTGTAGAACAAAAGAAAATCATGAGAGTCTTGGAAATGATGTTGGTATATATCCCTAGCAGTCCCTTGATGTACACCATGTTTTGCTCAATAATGTTTTTCTTCTATTCCAGCAAGAGTTGAGCCACACTGGCACTACTGGCAGGGGAAGAGGCCGGGGCAGAGGAAGAGGCCGCGGCCGAGGGCGACCACCTTTAGTAAGAGACACATATCACCAGGATGCCGAATCTGAGCCTTGCACCTCTGTTCAGCCGAGCAACCATCAAAGTACAAACCCAATTGTTGCAGTGGACAGTGGTTCTGAGTCAAAAGATATACCAAAGGAGGAGAATGTTGCAATTCCTGTTGTAAGCACTGATTCACTCCGGAACATTGACCTGAATGCCATTACGAATGAAAATGATGACAAAAAAGCTAGTGTGGCAGCTGATACCTCATTGCCGGAACCTCCTTCAACAGAGGGCAAGCATGAAGAGATTCTGGGGTGGCCCCTTCCTGATGTGGACAAGATGGCCATTGATTCAACACAGCTTGCACAGCTGGGTAGGCCACTAGAAGAGGAGGAGGAAGATTATGACGAGGAGGAGGGGTAAATATTATAGTCTTTGGGTGATTAGATTAGTGAAAAAGCTCATGATAACTGTAGAATAAGTACATACTAGTGTTATGATTATGAGTACCCACTAGCTGTCAAAACATGTCCCATGTTGTTGGCGGCTGGCTGAAAAAAGGGTCTGAATGTACCTTCAGATCCCCCTTTTTATTAATCTGGTTTGTATGTGTAGCTGATGTATCTTTCCATTGACAAGTAATGTTAGCTTTGTACTTTTAGGTCTACAATGTATGTATATCACAATTCTAGATGGAGTGAAATTTATGCATGCAACCTTATTTAATATTGCTGCAGAAACTTTGACTGTTTGCCAGTCTCTCAGCTAATGTCTAACCCTTTTTGGCAAATGATGGATTGGCATATCTATAGAAGTAAAGGTTGGCCAAAGTAGTTTGTGTCATCTGCATTGCTTCAGAATTAGATGAATAGTTGTTCTGGTGATGTTTTACAAAAATCAAACACTAAGTCTCTGTTATAAAAATTAGTTGAGTTTGAGTATTTCTTACCATTTTTTCAAATAAAAGGTTTTTTATGTTTTAAAATTTCTCACAAAAGCATCGGTAGAAAAAGCACAATCTGATACCCTTTGTTCCATTTGTAAACGTTTTTGGAAGTGATAATAAAAGTGTTACATCTTTTTCCACAATCAAGTGTGGCCTTCGTCTTTTTCCACATATAAATGGAGTGTTTGTTTTCTTGTGTCACTTCACAAAAGTAGAAAGAAGTTCCTGGTGTTTTCTGGCTCCTTTGCCACTAATAGGTTTCCTCTTTCTCTTCAACCAGTGTTAAAATTTTATATTGATTTCGAAAAGCTCTATCCGAATCAAAAGGATTATTTTGCAACGGATACTATATACTTTCGAGACTAATTCTGAATCAACCTTTCTGATATATATTGCTAAATGTACTATACGCGCTAAATGTCGTTTTCAAGTGCACGTTTTAAAATTATATAAATATAAACATGATTTATATCATTCTAGACTAGGTATTCTTCTGAAAGAAAAAGAATTAATATATCATCTAATTCATATTGATGATATAATAGATCTATATAAAACATTCATTATTTAACCTTTTACAAGTTAAATCGTTTAATAAAAATATTAGCAATTTGTTATATAAGTTATAAGTACATTAAACAAGATAATATAAAAATACGTCATCCAATTTAAAATAATTAGCTGTTGTAAATGAAAAACAAGAATACTCTTTCCTTAAAACATGTGAACCAAAAGTAATTAAGTTAAAATTAGGAAAACCGAGCTTGCCTATTTTTAAACATATAAAGCATAATCAAAGTTGTACACGAAGAAATAAAACTACGATTGAACCTAAATGTTAAAAGTTTGGCGAAAACGGTTTGAAATACAGAAGGAAACTACAATTAAACCTAAACATTAATATTTGACGAAAACCATTTTTAAGGTAAAAAATTATTCTCATTATTTAGCCATGTGTTAAATACAACTGATCAACATCAAGTCTTAATGTTATTGAAGAAACATTTACGATAAAAAGTAACTAGTGGAAAGTGTCAACCTTTTTTTCACTAATAAAAAAAAATGGAAAAAAACAATTACGATAACCGTTACCACAAAAAAAAATAAAAATCAGCTACACAATTAAAAAAATTATCGAAATATTTTTACAGAAAACAATTAAAAGAATAGAATCATCAGAAAGACTTACCACATCGAACAAAACTACAAGTAAATCATGAGAAAATTGTGTAAGGCAAACAATTATAAATAATAATATCATTTTTTATATTAGAATACATTGTATGTATATATATTACTATAGTATAGATATAAAACCATGGTACCTTCCCTATCAAATAAAGCCAATACAAACATCAGAGAGAGAAAGGAGTAAGCACTAATTATAGTTGTTTTGAGAGATAAGAGCAATACCCGAAAAGTGTATAATTTATGCGTAACATAGATAATAAGAGTCACACACCCCACACTGAAGAAAAGAAAAAGTATAGTTTAGGAGCCACCCTTCAGATCAGAATTAAGAATGATCTTGTTCCATCTGATTTAGATGTAGTGCCCCTTCGTTGTTCTGGTGTACTTCTACCTTGAACTTCTCTTCCTTGTCTCCCCGCTTGACTTTGAGAAGCAGATTAAACTTGGCAAAATCATCAATCACCTGCATAGAAATTTACACACATCCATCAGCCATGATAAATAATAAACCAGTAACTATGCCCTGGATTGATTACACCTCCACAGTCGCAACAGAAGCTTGTAAGCTATCCCCAAATGCAGCTATTCCTTAACAAAGGTTGTAATCACTAAATTCCATATCATTGGGAGCAATAAAGTGATGGTAAGAACATGTTGCAAGTGACCGCTCACAGATATTGTAATGGTTAATTCATACATATTATATTAGTGAGAACTTCGGAAGGGAATAACAATCTTTTCAATACTATATGCTAGGAAAAATATCATGTTAACTCCACCAATAGAGAGGAGCTCAAGTAATTTACTGTAGCCAGAAGCAGATTTCACACCTGATTAGGTGAAATCACATGTCATCTCCACTAATAGTGAGGCTCAGGTCATTAAGTGCAAGCTAGTATCAGATTTAACCTACTAAGTTTAATGTTGAAAGGAGTGTCTTAAAGGTATGCTACATGCATCCCTCTTTATTTAATAAACATGATAGTCTCTCTCTCTCTTTAGAACTCAAAATGCTTAAGATAGGTTTTAGAGTAAATAAACACAATGCTGTTTTATTACTCTTTCCTTCCTTGGGGCAGATAAACAAGGATATCAAGTGCAGAAGTTGGCTTCTTACCTTCAACTTCAATACTTAATATTTTAGACAACTATGTTAAACTGTCATTTCATTTTACCATTTCTATCTACATATTTGATCAGCGGTAGATTAAACAATACATAAAGACCTCTAATCTGCCACTTTCTTTACTAATTTGATGTGTCTATGTGAAAATGTGTACACACTTGTACAGTTTTTTATTATAAAAGAATACAAATGAAGACCAACCAGATGAAAAATAGTCCAATAGTTAGAAGGAGACCAGAGAAAACTATAGGTCAAACTGTAAAGAGATATAGATAGTAAACTGTCTACCTTTGCATTTAAAACGAGACACCCTACTGGGAAAAACATTTGTTTGCTGTTTTAGAGTTGAATGAATTGATAAAATATCATTACTTAATACATTCAGTAGATAATCATTTCAAAATATTAACCAGGTTTACAACTTACTACTAATCAACACTCCGCTGGTCCCATGACTTATGAGTAAGACAAAAAACAACTTCCAATGTACATAATAAGCGGATAATAGCATATTGCTAGACATGTTTTAAACAACAACGGACAAGTATTTTAGATAAATATTTACAAAAAAGTTTGTCGTAAACAAATACAAGACAAGTTCAGGTAACATAATTATATCAAAGAAACCAGAAAAATCAGAAATCCTACCATAACTCGGCCCAGACAATCAACAAAATACAACCAACAAAGCTATCCAATTCAACCATGTGATTCTAGAAACAGTTGAGCAAACAAACTAGATCAAGAAAACTTTAAAGAATAAAGAACTAGGCACTGACCTCAGCCTTTGCATCAGCAACCTCATGAAGCACATAGGGTACTAATGAATTAGACCTTTGCTGGATTGTCTTGATTGCATGATTTGCTGCATCTTGAACTTGAGGGTCATGTGTTGGCACAGATTGCCATCCTGATTTGTGGCCCTCTGGTAACAAAGACAGAACCACAGTAGATTTTATTTATTAATAACCACTTCAGGTTCAAACTGACTCAGAAGATACGTGAGAAAGGCAGCAGCAAACATGTGCATGGCAAATGGTACAAACTTCATACATTAATTATCAGTTCATTGCCTTTGCTAATCCAACATATGGGTTTATCTAGATTTAATCAGATTTACACTCCTAAAAGTCTCTTTCAATATTTACATAAGTTATCAGTTTATGACTATTTACACCACCTTAAAAGAGAACTCAACATATTCACATCCTAATGTTGCACTAAATATGAGGATCTAAATTCCAACAAGATATAAATTACCAATATAATTATGACACTTTTCCTGTAAATAAAGCATCAATTTTAGGAGAATATAAAAATAATTAATAAATATCCTAAATAGAATTGCTTAGTCCTATAAAGTTTACAAATGATTGATTTAGAAAATGCCATACCCCTTTTGACACCAAGGTCAGCAGAGGTAAATGGTGATGCAACACCGGCAGGCTTGAACTCTTGAAGTTCTTTGAAGTTCATCCATGGTTTCACCCATACCTTGGCTTCATAGAGCTTCTTCTCACCACCCTCAATAGCCTCGAGAGTAAGGTGATGCAGGGTACCAGCAACAACCTGTTCCTGTGCCTTCACAACCCTAGCAAACTCCAGAAGCGAATTCTTCAACACCAACCAACACAAGACAACAGTTTTAGCTTACCAAACATAGCTCATCACATTGAACATAAAACGGGATAACGAAAAAGAAAGAACTACTGAGATCACTGATCACAATAACAAGAAAGTTCAGCAGTCCAAATAACCTGTGCTATAATCATCACCACAAATACACACACAGATGCATGAGATGTAGTTTTGCATATTGTGAATGACATTCTTGAGAATTTGTTAACTGACGTAGCTAATAGGACAAGACTGCTGATGAAAAAAAAATAGACAAGGCTATTACCGTTGTTGTTTTGACCAGTGAACAAGATTTAACATACTTAAATTAAAATTCAGCTAGTTTTGATTCGATTATTTAGTTATTATCATAATATTGTTTTATACCACAGAATTTTTTTGAAACATTTCCTCACTGATACGGATTTTTGTTTCAGGGAGAAAAAAAACTATTTGACTAAGAATTAACTAAGTTTATTGTAAAAAAAAACCTGCATCGTCGTATCCACAAATGATCAACTTCTTTTCTTTTTAGTTTAGGAACCTAATTAAAAATTCTCGAATAGTTCATGCCCCTGCTATATTAAAACATCAAAACATATATATCAGTACATATGATCAACTTCTTTTTTTTAATTGCTGGTTTGGCTAAAAGGAAAGAAACAGGGCGACTAAACCAAGTTATGAGAAGGTATTTGGTTGAAGAGAAAAAAAAAAAAAATAGGAAAGATATAGAAATTAAGAGAGATAGAGTATAAATATTACACTGCATTTCACTGTTCTTTAAAATTATTTATTCTTTCTTTTCTTCCACTCAAAGAAAGCTTAACAACTCTCTGCTTCCTCATCCTTCCCGTCTGAACCAAAAAGGACATAAAAAGAAAAAAATGTTACGTTTTTTCATGATTTCTAGTGTATCGTGGTAATAATACAATCTCCCCATTCTACTATTTCTAACCCTTGTATCAAGTTTCATGATTTCTCTAATAAAATAAAATTATTTTCAGTTCCTTAACCAGTGTTATAAAAGCATCTCCAGTTTGAGTATTTTAATTTTCAATAATATCTTAAAAAATGAATGAATACTCTTGTCAACCTTTAATTTAAAGGAACTCAAAAATTGAACAAGTTTATAATCACTTTAGAATTGAATAAGAAGCTTTTTTATATTTAATTTTAAGCAAAGTGTAATTAAAATAATAGTTTTGTTGATAACGAACTTGCCAGGAACACCGTAATTTTTATCCTTCATCAGTTGTTGGATTGGAATTCAACACAGTGCATTAAAATTTGCAAAAGTGCTTTAGAAATTCTACTCCAAACACAACATAAATAAAACAATAGATAAACCTGCTTCTTGTTGTGCTCGTCAACCGCGAATCGCGCGAGAGATTCAGTTTCGAGACTGTTCTGAGACCCTTGGGAGTCGCGCACGCCTCCGACAGTGGCCATCGGCGCCTGGCGATGGAAGTGGGAGCAGTCGCCGGAAGAAGATCGAAGGGCGAAGAGCGCGAATAGAAGGAAGAAGAAGACGGAGAAACGCGACGACGACGACGACGACGGAATGGGAATTGAAGAGGTTGATGCTCTCATTCGGTTTAGTTCTTGCTTTGGAATAAAGAGTTTTTCGGTTTCTTTGTTTTTTGTTTGTTGCGCCAAACAGAGCGTAATAACTGCGTTGCGTTTATTAGTAGGCTTTCTTTGGACGCGGCATCGTTGCTTCTCTCTCACTCTAGGTGCTGTGTTTAATGATTTTCTTAATTCTTAAGCGACTTGAACGAAACGGTGTTGAGATGTTGACACGTGTCCACATTGTATTTCTACACCTTACTTAAAATGCATAATAGGACAACATTTACCACTACACGTGTCCGCATTTGAGATCATTTATGTTTCGTACTCATTTGTGATTTGAACTAGTGTTTGAGATTACATGTGTTTTTGAAGCGGTAACTGCATTTTTTCTTTTCAAACACTACAATACTCAAGTTAAATTGAATAGAGAAGATAAAAATTAAGAAATTTATATATAAAAGAACAACAAAAAAGCTAATATATTTCAAAAATTATAGCAAATATACTAGAAAGCCAATTGAAATACCTTCTTCAATATTATAATAAAGGGTAAATTATGTTTTTTATTTTATTTTCGTTGAGAAAAATCAATTGGTCACTTTTTTTTATCTCAATTTGGTCATTATTTTGGAAAATTTGATGTAATCAGGTTCTTTCCGATTAATATTGTACTAACAACGTTAAAGATGTGTCCTTACAGATATGTCGTTAAAGATGTGTCACATGTTGGTTCATGATTTTTTTTACATTAAAAATTTGTCATGTGGCAAATTGACGTTACATGACCGTAACTATGTGATATGGTAGTAATAATGTCATGTATCAATGACACATAGTATGCTAATGACATGTGGTATTATCATTACCACATCACATTGTTAGTGTCACGTGGTACGATGTCAACTTGATACGTGGTAATTTTTTAATTTTAAAAAAATCAAACAAAATTAAAAAAATTTGAAAAAATATGAGCTGACACGTGACACGTATTTAAAGTTGTTAGTACAGTACTAATGAAAATTACTTGATTGCATACAATTTTCTAAAATACGGATCAAATTGAGACATTAAAAGAATCAAATTGATATTTATCTACAAAAATTGGAACCAAAAGAATTATTTAAAGTTTGTATCGCATAAAACTTGAAGTTCGAAAGGTAACAAGTCATTATATCATGATTTTCAAACTTGAAAAAAAAAACATCACATAATATAAAGATATTAACAATGGTGAATTCATTTTTTTTTTCTTTTAAAGAAAATAGAATAGTTTACGGCATGTGAAAATGAAAAACAAAATATTCCTAATTGAATCAAAGACATGTCTAAGTAGTTATTTAATTGTTGAGATAAAATATGATTATCAAATTAATTGTCGTGTTACCACAAAAAAGTTAAGAAGCTTGAGTTGACTTTGGTATAACTTCATGTTGATGGTTATTGGTGGATGATATTTTATGATAACTGTTATTTACACGGTAGATTGTTACACTTATTGAATATACAATCTATTTGAATTATATATAATAATAGTATTAAAAGTATATCAATATGTAATATAAATTTATTTATTTACTAAATTGATAACATAGTTAAAAGATAATTACCATGAGACAATTTTGACAATGAGTATTTAGTTATATTGTTAAATATGTTCAATGTATTGATGATAAGTGCTTAGAATATATAAATTTTTTATATAAATTTGACATTTATCATGCTTTAATTGATCATATTTTGTAAGTAAATAAATATTTTAGCTTATAATTACATAATGAGGTACTAAGAAGATGAAAAATAAGAATTTGATGAAATTTTGATGATTTTGCAATAATTTCTCAAAGAAGTAAAGATGATGCATCTAAGCCAAAATTTTCTGGTTGAGCTCCTTTAAGACAGTCAAGGAAATATTTAGAATGTGACTTTTTTAGCTAAACTACAAGAAAACGATGTTCAACACTTGGGTGGTGCATGGTTAAGCCACAACAAATGAGTACTTACTTAAGGTGGTGCATGGCTCAACCACAAAAAGGTGGTGCTTAGTCACAAAGGCGACAAAGGCAAAAGAAAACCCTTCAAAGAAGGAAACCTTCGTATCTAAGTACCAAAAGTTGAGCTGAGCACTGGCCATAAATTTTTATAAATAAATACCTTCTGTCCTTATTTTAGGCATTGAGTGGAGGATCAAATATTTAGTAGTATAGTAGGAATGGGTCTATGAGGATAGATAGGCATGCTATTATTGCAAACTCTATGTATCCTGCTAGAATTGTATTGTAATATTTTATGAGTGATTGAACTCTCTCGTGTCCAAGTTGGACGTAATCAACTGTAATTCTCTATACTTCTACTTCTTGGACATTTATATATGTTTTCATTCAATAGTTTGCGATTTGATTTGTGTTTATTACTTGGATGACTTGATCACCCATCTTATTTTAGTAGTTTGGATTGAGTTTGAGAGTGGTATTAAATTGTAGTCCAATCAAATCATCTTACTAATGTTAGAGGTTTCCACATGATCTAGAGGGTGGGCTAGATAAAAGAGTCATACACTTAAGGCAAAAATTCATTCAACCAAGAGTGGAGGAATTGCACTAGGTTTGAAGTCCTTAGGTTGTAAACTGTAGCAATGGATCAAAGTCTACCTTATAGTACTCTCATGACATTGAATGTTTTGCATATTGAGTAAATAAGATAATAATGGTGCAGTAGACGAATATGAGATGAAATAAATCATAGTATCTACTCTAGTCGATCTATATAATATATATTACCATCAATGCTTTCAAAATAAAAAAATCCAAAAACTAACTACCAATATACTTGCTAAATCTTTGTGAATACGATAACCCATTCGGTTGTACTACAACTAACTTGGTGCACTTGCCAATAGGTCATACAACTAGATAACTATTTTAAAACTTGATATTGTGTGATGTTGAGACTTAAATATTGGGATACAAAATCTCAACTTAAGTTTACCCATCAATTGACCTAGAAGAAATTGGGTCCAATGAAAGCTTTCATCTAAATATAAAAGCATGTAATTTTTCAACTATTAAAAGAATAATGACAAAACTCGGGAAATGTACATGTCTATATTTTTTTTTCTAGGTGAAAAAAGGAATAAAATAAATAAAGTAAAAAATTTAAGGTGTCATAATCCATATTCAAAGTTGCAGCTCAATATTCAATACTAGTAAGTATACTCTTAAACCCAAACCTCTAAATATAGTACACTACTTATGACTTAGATTACAACAAACTTTTAAAAGAAGGTTTATGCCTTTGGTCCCCATTTTTATTGAAAAATATCAATTTGATCCATTTTTTTATGCGTCTCATTTTGGTCGCCATTTTGAAAATTTTAATACAATCATATCTTTTCCGTTAGTACTATACTAACAACGATAATGTCCTCAATACACCACCCTCCTTGTTCCATAGGTTTGGATATATTCTCACCCTTTATCCATGTTATCTTCCTGCCTGATGCTTCCCAACCCCTATAATGTCTCTTTGTAACTTTATAATAGCATTGCATACCCTACACGACACTTTGAAGGAACACTAATACAAGAGAATGATTGTAAAAATCGTATCTAATTAGACATGTTCTATCAACCAAATATAAAATATAAGAACTCACCCTTTCACCTAACTAGTTTTTTTCTTAATATTATTCACCATATTATCCAAAGGCTTAACTTCCTTGGATTTTCCTCATAAATATGCCAAAATATACAAAAGATACTCTTATAATACAACAATGAACAACTTTCGCAAAGCATTGTAATACGTGGTCCTTAATTCTTATTCTTGCAATCTTAGCTTTGTGAAAAATTACCTTGAGTCCAAACATAATTTGATAATATTTCAACATACTCTTCATAATTAATATATTTTTAAGCTTTTCATTACACCTAAAATGCGTCTATTTAGGCATAAAAGTTAGAAAGTTATTACCATAACAATTTTTTGACAATAACATTATAATTTTATTGTTAAACATTGTATTAAATGAAATTCATTGCATTTGGTTTGTTTAAAGATTCTCATCTGAACTAAGAAATATGAACCAAATAAATTATATTATCTTAGAAAATATATCAGAAACTTTGACAAAATATATATATATATATATATATATATATATATATATATATATATTAAAAAATAAATATATATAATAATGTCAACTTATAGTTCCTATTTTTTTATTGAAATGTTTATCTTTTATAATAAGCTTCCTTTTCATCCTTATATATTTATCCATGTTATTTTTCATTTTTTAGGATATAATATTGCAAGTTACGGTATATAAAAAAATTAGATTTATCGATGAGAAAAATTAATCGATAAATATAAAATATCCATCGATAAATTAAAATTTTTGATGATTTATTGACAGTAAAAAATTGTTAATAAAATATTTATCGATAAATTTTATTAACGAATAAGAAAATCTAACATACGATTCAAGAATCCATAATAATTATCTATAAGTAATTATCATGACCAAAATTCATCGGTTAGTAAATATCTATAAGTATTTAAATGTACAATTAATGATGATTATCTACAACCAAAATCTATAAATATCCATTACATATTAATAATTAAAAAAACTTATATCACGTACTATTAAAAACATTAAGTGAACATGAAAACAAATTATTAAACGGCCTAAAACAAATTTTCAATTCAGAATTTTTTAAACTTATAAAGATTGATAGTTTTGTTGACTTACCCAAAAGCTCATAACGACCAATGTATAGGTTAAAAGTTTGGAAAAGAAAAAAGAATTGTGGACACTATTGTCTACCCAAATCATTGCATATTATTTTTGTTATTATGAGATGATTAATAGCTTTAATATGCTTTATTCAAGGGTTAAATATGTTTTGGTCCCTTATCTTTAAGTAAATTTTGGAATTAGTTTATTTTGAAACTTTGACCCAATTTAGTCATTCATCTTTCGAAATACGTGGATTTAGTCCTTTTAATCAAATTTGGTTAAGTTTATTTGACATTTCAAACGCATTTCATAGTAATATTTGACTTAACATTAAAGTCAAAATGTGTCAAACCGTATAAACAACTCAAATACAATCTTAAAATGCATACGAAAAGTCAAATACAATCTTAAAACACTTAGGCTAAAGAAATTGCTTTACCCAATATCCAAGACAAAAGTGGAGTCTCACCTTTTTGGCTCCCAATTACTCATTAATGAAAATGGGAAGTGCAAGGAATTTAAAGAAAGAATACTTAAAAAATAGTCTGAAATGAATACCAAAATAATTCGTTTATATAAATTGTTTCTAGTCCAGCTCAAATATCAAAATGACATTGTCATAAATATATAAAATATTATTTTTATTTATTTATAAAAAAGGAGTATTTTTTTAAAAACAAAATTAATTTTTCTTGATATCTAATATAATGGATGAAAGTATTCTTAAAAAAGAAAAAAATATATGAACAATTCTTAATAGATACTTCTATAAGATGTTTTATTTTTTCATAATAAAAAATTCGCTAAAAATAACACAAAAATGTTTTAACCGTAACCAAGAGGATTATAAAAAAAAAAATAGTAATAGTTATGTTGATTCATCCAAAAGCTTTGTTTATTCCTATGCACTTCCCATAGTTTTTTTCCCAAATTATGAACTGAGCTTTGCACACAACCTAGTCCCAAATATTTCAATAAAAAAAGTTTCACTGTAATATTTTTATTTGGTAAACAATTTTAAAAGTAACTTGTTTTCATAATCTTTAAGCAACTTACATTTGTACAAATTTGCCAAAAAAGTTAATGGTTGGTGTATATAATATAATCTCCTTTTAACACAGCAAAATTATATAGAAACTTCAAAATTAAAGGAAAAGTAATTAAATTAATTATTGCAATTAATAATAATGTGAGACATGATAGTATTCTCTCTAACATTATTATTTTTTAAATGAACTTTATGACTTTTTTGGAAATGATTGAATTGCTTTTATTAATCAAGATAGATTTTTTCAAAAAAACCTGTTTGTAATGTGATATTTTGAAAGGAAATGGATGAATTACGATATATATAATATTTGAATTTTTAAGTTAAGTTAAAAAATAAGTATATATATATATATATATATATATATATATAATATTTCTGTTCTTATGTTAAACTATTAGAACATAAAAATTTATTTTGCATTTTATTTTAAAATTTATATAATTATATAATTATATTATTTTGTATTAAAATGAAAAAAAAATGTATTTTCTTTTATCACCAAAATCTTAACAATATCATATTCTATTTATTATGATGTTTATTTTTAAATAATTATTTAATAAATATTCTACACCCATTTTGGTCTATCGTGATGTTTAATGTAAAAGCATAAAATGCATTTTAAATGTTTTTATTTATTAAATGTTATATTTTGTATATAGATTAGTACTGAAAATATTTCTATAAATAAAAAAGAAATACAACCGACTAGTATGCTAAAACAAAGAATATTTGACCAAATTAAATAAGTAAGAAAGATATATAGTTTTTATCAAAACAATATATATTTTTTTAAATTCTTTAAATAGATTTATTGGAATATTAAATCTCCAAATATTTAAATGTTATTGCAGATGAAAAAATATATATTATATGTAGTATTTTTAAGGGAATTAAAGAGAATAAAAGAAAATCGAACAGTTAATGTTTGAATATTAATTAAAAATTTAATTATTATCAGTGAACAATTTAATTACCGCTGACTTGACTGCAAATTTCGAAGAACACTGGGTTGGCGCCATAATCTGGAGAGAGTAATTTTGAACAGAGGAATGATCTGTTCTGTCAAAAAACACTCAAATCATGGGATCTTCAATTTCCTCTAATTTCTTCAACGTTCGTAATTCCTTCTCAAATTCTTCTCATTTCTTCATCATCACACTCTCTCTTAGTTAGGGTTTTCGCTCTTTGCTTTCTCTTCTTCCCAACAATGGCCGCCACGCCTCCTTCCTTTTCCCCCTCTCGCACCACCTGCGCCTCTCTCCTCCGCGAATTGCAGGTTCTTCGCCCACTTCAGGCTTCACTGTTTTTTAATCATTTATTTTATTTTTTGATTAGTTATTGAAAAATGTCACATTTTGTTGTTTACCTTTATTTTAGTTTTTTCATAGATATAGCGTCTCTGACTAATCTGATTTAAATAAAATTTGACTAAAGATTGTTCCTCTGTTGATTCTTTGCCATCGCTTTGCCTTGGACTAATCTGTTTCCATTTTCAATTTGTACCTTTAATTATAAAGTTGGTATGTTTTTAGAATCCGTTGGTTTGTGTAAAGGATTTCTCTTTTTCTTGCTATTTTTTACCATTAAATATATACTTGGTATCTTGTTTAGAGACTGTTTACTTTGAGGAAAAGATCTATGTTTTCATTAAATATTTTTACTTTAATTAAAAAATTGGCATACTGTTTTCAATTTGATTAATGTTTTCAAACATTTGTATGGAAAAAAGTTGAAAAACACTTTTTTTTCTTCAAGTCTTAAGTATGGGAAACAAATTGAAAATAAAGTATCAATTTTGAATGATATAGTGTTGAATAAAGTGTGTGAATTGATGATTTGAATTGTTTTCGTAGATAATATGGGATGAGATTGGGGAGAGTGACAATGATAGAGACAACATGCTTCTTCAACTGGAGCAAGAATGCCTGGACATTTATCACCGGAGAGTTGAGGAGACGAGGAAGCACAAGGCTGACATGTATCAGTGGTTGGCAGATGCTGAAGCTCAAGCAACTAATATTGTTTCTTCCCTTGGGGAATCTACGGTGCTCCCACGGGTAGGTTTGGTTACGTTGCTAGTTCATCTTCTGCCGTTGTAACTTGTAATTTGTATCAGTTGTGATGTTGTGAACAAGAACCAGAATGTGCTATATGATGTCCTCTGTTATCTTTTATGAACACTGGTAATTGAAAATGTAACCTTGGCATAAATTGAAAATATTTGGCTCTCCCATGTTGTTGAGATAGGAAGAGTATGCGGTCTTAACTCTTAATAATGGCTATTACTAGAGGAGGATTGGTGTTCCTGTTCGTAAATTAATTTTTCGAAGTGAATTTCCACAAATATGTTCTATTTTTCTAAAATTAAGTTTCATTAAATTTTGAACGCTATGTTTACTGGAGTCATTAAATATTCAATAGTTGATTATTTCTTCTCATTTTTTGACTTTTTACTGCCATTTCTGATTGTTGTTTACAAGATCTTGTGTTTCCCTCTTTAGAGTTAGCGTCACACTATTGAATTGAAGTACTTGTTCAACTAATTTTCTGCATTCGATAGGGAAAGGGATCCTTGAAGCAGCAAATAGCTACCATTAAACCTGTCTTAGAGGATTTGAGGTCAAAGAAGGATGAAAGAATCAAGGAATTTTTAAAGATAAAGTCCCAAATTTCTCAGATATGTGATGAAATAGCAGGTTGTGGACAGTACACGAGTGTCACAGACTCAGATGTTAATCAAAGTGATCTGACATCAAAGAAATTGGGGGAACTCAAGTCGCATCTACAGGAGCTTCAGAATGAAAAGGTTTTACCAAACTCATAATACAGATAAATAGTGTTGATAGTTCCAGATATTTTATTTCCTATTTGCTCAACATTGCTTCTTTTTTCTTTTCAACCAGATATTACGTCAGCAGAAAGTGAAGAGTCATATCAGTACTATTAGTGAGCTTACAGAAGTAATGTCAATTGATTTTAGGAAGACATTAAATGAAATTCACCCAAGTCTGGATGATTCATTAAAAGGTACACTACAGAGCATCAGCAATGACACGCTTGCAAGATTAACCGGGGTTATTCATTCATTAAAGAGGGAGAAGCAACAAAGGCTACAAAAGGTCACTTGTTCTGATCTAGATGAAATGTGGAAATGAACCTGTTCTTTTCTCTGCATCATTGCATATGTGCCTCAGTGTTGCAAGTTGGTTGTAGTGAAGGTGTATCATCTCATTTTGGTTGATATACCTCAAATAATCACTGCAGTAGTTATCAGTAATCTCTGTGTAGTTCAAGTAGTTATCGTATCTCAGTTAGGTTCTACGTTTCTTGAATTGAAATATTTTGCACACGAAATATTTTTCCAGCAGCCTGAAAGTTATGTGTCAATGTTTTGCGAAGGTTGTCAAGTGATTGAATAGAATATTATAAAACTGAACTTCTAATCATGAGTAGTTGACTATGTTTTGAATTATAGTTGCAATATATTCTCACTATTGAAGGTCAAATTCTTCTTCTTTACTGAACACCATTACGAGTGATACCCAAGTTAACTTTTGAATTTAGTTGAAATTACGGATTTGTATGGACAAGCTAGTGTGCTTTAATCTCCTACAAATGTGTTTTATGTAAGCTTGAATTACAAGTCACTACCAATTATTCATGTCAGCTAGTTAAATGGGGTGAGGTGTAGTTTATTTTTAGTTGTCATATTGTCTGATCCGAGTTTGGTATGTAAAATCACACATGTTTGTTTGTTGTTTGCGCGAACTTTAAATTATAAAAATTACATAGGTTGAGTCATTTCAGTTCCAAGAAATCCATTCGTGCTGGATTTTCCTTTTCTATGATAAAAAGTGCATCTATTTCCAGGGTTAAATTCACTAGTAGCAGTTTCTAAGTGATTTTATTTACAATATTATTGAACTTGCATCATCATATGCCAGTATCCAGCATTATATTCATGATAAGAAATGCTTTTCTCACTACTTGCTAGAACAAATTCTCTAACTGATCATAAGAATGACAAGAACCAATTCAACTTTTTAATTTTTTAACTGATTTTGTCTAAATTAAGGAGTTGACACTTGACTGCTGTAGTTTTTGTCTGTCTCTAATTTTCTTGAAGTAATTAAAGTTAGGAAGATTGCATAATTATTTTTATTTTCTCAAATCATGCTTTGCTTTGGATGCAAATGTAACTTGGAATATGTTGTATCACACAGTAAATCTACATGTTTATAAAACGGAAATGAAAATGAAATCGAAATTTTGATTTACAAAAATGTTATATAGACCAATAAATTAAACTATTTTCCTTTCCTTTACCATTGACGTTAGTAATTTTGTATAACGGATTAGGTTTGCTTCCTCTTCTATTGCATGAGTATCAAATTATGTGGTTGGATGGGTATGCTTGTTTGAATCCATTCAAGGGTATTATTGTTATTGGTCAACCACTTTATTTCCAACAGGTTTTTGAACATTCATTCATTTTATTTCTCTTTGCCGCAGATGCAAGAGCTTGCTAAATTGCTGGTAGAGCTTTGGGATCTCATGGAGACACCAACTGAAGAGAAAAAGGAGTTTAGCCATGTTACTCGATTAATTTCAGCATCAGCGGATGAAGTGTCAACTCGTGGTTGTCTTTCTTCAGAAGTCATTGAGCAGGTGAAACTTTTGTTGACTTGAACTTAGCATACATATGTTTACTTCAATACTTGAGTATTCATGGTTTGATAATTTATATATTTGCAGGTTGAAGGTGAAGTCCAGCGGTTAAATGTTGTCAAAGCTAGTAAGATAAAGGATTTGGTGTTTAAGAGGCAGAATGAGCTTGAAAATATTTACAGAGGAGTTCACATGCATGTCGATAGTGAATCTGCAAGACAGATTTTGACTAGCCTCATTGAATCTGGTACAAAAACTGTCCTATTATCTCCTTTATATAGTATTTATAACTCTTTCTTTCTTTTTTCAAAACTATTTGTGGATGCCTATAAAGATTTCACTTATTTTTCTAATATTTTCCTCTTATGTACTTTCGAAAATTATTGTTGTGTTTGTTCATAGTATTTGGTGTTAGCTCTAATTTTTCCTTGAACACTTTTGATGGCTTTGCAGGTAATGTTGATCTGTCTGATTTGCTTCAAAACATGGATGGTCAAATAAGACAAGCCAAAGAGCAAGCTCTAAGCAGAAGAGATATCTTAGATAGGACAGAGAAATGGAAATTTGCAGCTGAGGAGGAAAAGTGGTTAGATGAATACGAAAGGGTAGATGGCTTATTTTAAAAGTTTATGATTTATAAATAAGCAATAACTTAATGAGGTTGAATTTATTACATTAAGAAAGGTTGATGCTATTTAATATGTTCAAATGCTTTTTAGTGTTTCTGAACTATATCTATAGCTTAGTGTTAGATACATGCCAGTTGATTAGGCTGAATGATGACTGTGTCTTTTGGTAATTTTATTTAAAAAAGGTATAAAGTCAATCTATTGTCTGTCATATGCATGTAGGTCACTAAACTTTAATGGTTGGTTACGTGGCAATTTGATTGAGTTTTGGAAACATATATCTGTTGTCGAGTCCTCGTTTAGCGACTTAAGATTTTTGGTCATCTATGACATGGGTAGGACATGGTTTAATCCATTCTTCAAGACCAGAAGTTTTTTTTGCGTGGGATAGTTGGATAACCAAAATCATTCATGAGTTAATGGGAGAATACAACTAAAGCTATTAGAAGAGTTATAGTTTGTTTTGATTAACAGGGAATGGCTTCTATCCCAACCCCACAAAATCATGGGGGTACCGTGAAAAAGTAGAAGCAACTATTTGTTGCTTTACCTTTGCGACGAAAAGTTAATTGATTTTTTATTACCACAGTTGTTCCAAACAGTGTTAATCATTGGCATTACATGTAATATATGCAAGCCTGGGCAGTATAAGATTCATACCATATTGGTTCTCTGAGGAATTTCTAGATTTTGAACTGTTTGTTATTCACTTTGCTTCCTAATATTGATTGACTAGTTAGTGTATATATTGTAATGATATCCCCTATTCTATATGATGCTTGAATCTCTATATTGTATTATTGTTTGACTTTAAGTATTCTGTACTTAGCTGTTCATTTTATTATGTTGACTTTGATAACAGAAGTTTATACATCTAGTCTAACTGGTAAAGTGACTCATCTTTGGATTGAATAAACAAAATCTAAAACAGTGTGAATGCATTTGGAGATATCTAATGAACATAAAATATCTTGTCGCAGGAAGCATGAAACTTTTGTAGTATTGTTTCCAATTTTCTCCCTTGAATTTAAGATGTGGAACTATGTAAAAGTTGCCCATTTTTAGGGTGATGAAGCATAGCAATTACAGATGTTTTATACCTTGAATGTTTTATTTTATCTGCCATGTGTTTAGATCTATTTGAAATATTATACATTAAAGATAAATTGGTCATTTGCAACTTGCATATCGAGACTTAGAATTAGAATAACAAGTCATTTTCAGATTGTGTGATTACAAAATGCTACCTAGCAGTTTTATTTATACTAGTAACTCCTAATTCTAATTAAACACAAGAATACATTACTTCCTATTAGATAAAATTCCTAAAACTTAAAATTGCCCCTAAAATAACATTTTGCGAATCTATTACGCATCATTCTCCCTTGATATGTATGAATATTCATATATATTATTTATCTTTTTCATATACACTTTTCAGGATGAAAATCGATATACTGCTGTAAGAGGAGCACACAAAAATTTGAAACGTGCTGAGAAAGCTCGGATTCTTGTCAGCAGGATTCCATGTAAGTTGTCATACATTTTTTATTATATATATATATATATATATATATATATATATATATATATATATATATACACACACACATATATATTAATTCAACTCACAATTTATAGGAACTCCATGAATAACTGAGTATTAATTAATATAGTTCGATTTTATGTTTACCTTTTGTCTTGTTTTACTAAGTGAAAGAAGTCACCAACATCAGATTATATCTGCACTAGAAATGCAATGCTTTTTGACGGCAAACCAAAATGTAACAACATAACACAGATCAAAATTCACAAGATAAAGGATTTTATTTTTTTATATAAAAGACGCTACCGAACTGACGTTATAGTTTTCTTTGAGATATATACTTGTCTAATTTGGAAAAAGAATGAAATTTCAGTTAATTAATAAAAACATAAGTTTTAAGCTTACAAGCTCGCTGATTAGCGTAATTAGGTGATTATCAATAAATGATTGAAGTATTCTTCGTGCTAATTTCCACGTTGATTAACACTATATATCGAGAATTTGAGCAGCTATTGTTGAGAATTTGACTACAAAAGTGAAAGCGTGGGAAATGGAAAAAGGAATACCTTTCTTGTATGAAAAGGTAGTGGTTTATATTTTACATTTTGTTATTGTGATACGCGCATAAAGTATTCCAGTTCCATCTTTAAATGCTTTTGTTTTCAGATACCATTGTTACATAGCTTGGATGAATATATTGTACAACGACAACTCAGAGAAGAAGAGAAACGCAAATATCGGGTACATCTTGACATTAAGTTTTATACTTTTTTATTTCAAGATTATATATTATTTTAAAATTGATATATTGTATTAAAAAGTTCAGTTAACCTAATTTTATTGTATACCTGTTACTTACTCATCCCTAATTTAAATGACTAGTGATTGTTTTCATCAACTTTGAACCTTTTGATGCACATAATCTTATTTGGCACACATAACAGGAGCAGAAACGGCTACAAGAACAAGCAGCTGTAGAGCAAGAAACACTTTTTGGTTCCAGGTCTGCAACAAAGAAGCCTCTGAGTCAGAGCAACAACGCCAACACCATAACAGGGACACCAACCGGCCGTAGACTGCTTACTCCCTCCGGACGCCATGGAACCTCTGGAGGAAAGGAACGCAGAGAAAGTGGCAGAGTGAACACCATAATTCCAGTGAACTATGTTGCTCTTCCAAAAGATGATTCTGTTTCTAGGGGTAATTGATGTTGCCCTCTATTTGACTCTTGTATATCAGTAAACTAATTCAACTTTGTAAATGTGCTTATTATACAAGCTCCATGTTTCATTCTGAAATATTATAAAAAAGCTTTACATCCAACGCTAGAGGTTGATCTTACATGTTTTATCAACTGTAAATTGGTACATGACCAAGAAGAACTGACCTATTCTAGGTTTGATTAAAAATGATTGTACAAGCCCATGGGCTAACGAGATTACAAATATACAAGAAATCTTCCTTTGCTCTTTCATCGGTGTATTTGTGTGATTTGATTATTCAGTGCAGGTTTCAGAATAAAATATACTTATAACAATTGATCAGAAAATCAATTGACGCTCAAAAGGTTCTCTGAACTGAATGTTGTGGAAGAAAATTTCTATTTTTACTAATATCACATTGTGTCATCCATACTATGTTACGTTATATATTACATATTATTTGTTATGTACTTAAATGCAACAAAAAAGGTCTCTTTTACAGTAAAAAAAAGCAAGAAAAGAAGAAAACATTCCTGTTCACATCTCAAATTGTTTAAGCCTTTCTTTTTTAATTATCTAGTAGGAGACTCTTGAATAGACAACGTAATTACAATTGAAGAGAATTTGATACTGATAGGTTCTACTTTCTGATCATGTTTTTCTTCAGTGAAATTATCTCTAGCATCAACCATATTTTCCTCTTCTGATGCTGAACTTTCAGCATCATTTACAGGCAAGGGAATTCCAGCTTCCACTCGACTCTCTAATTGTTCTTTGTGCTTTCCCCATAGAACTGAGTATAAACCTATCACAATTAAGATGGCACCAATCACACTGCAACCACCAGAAAAAAAATCAAAATCGGTAGATACTCTGTTGTTTTTACTTATATAAAACAAAAACTGATATCTATTTTACTGTGAAATCTGTTTTGTAGGCTATAATAAACTGTTGATAACTTTACCAGACCATATCAATGATTTTATCCATATATATTGGGAATATATGTTAGTAAGGAATTAGAAATTTACCCTCCAAGATAAGTTTTTTCTGCAAGGATAAAGTAACCCATGACAGCAGAAATGATCATCATTAAAGGGCTAAAGGAAGTTGCAAAGACAGGTCCTTTCTTCTCAATTACCAATCCTTGTACATAGTATGATATGCTTGATGAAACAACTCCCTAATTAAAGTACAAAACAAAAAGAATAAAGGCTAGTTATAATTGATGGAAGAAAAAGTTCTTATATTAATTCTTACTGAATATGCAGCAGTAAGCAAGTTTATATCCCATCCAATTTTCCAAACTGAAGGTTTGTGTTCAACAACATAAGTAACAACAATAGCTTGAACTGTGCCTATAAAGCACACAAGTGAAGTTAGGGTTAGTTGATGATTCTTGTATGTCTGTATAGCTTTTGCCTGTCCAATAGCATAAAAATAAATGTCAATTATTTCTGTGTCATCACAAAAGAAAAAGTTAAACACTTTTCTTTACCAATTTTCTCCTTTTGACAGTGTTAATACTTACTTGTAAAACGAAGAGTGAAGCCCAAGCAATGGTGGAAATGATGAGAAAAATGCAACCTAATAACCAATCTCTGTCCAATGATCCTCCATTGGTTTTATAGTGAGCTTGTTTGAACCAAACCATCTCTACAATAGGACCTCTGTATAAGGTCATTAGCATAGCCCCTGCAACTGTCACTAAAGTTCCCACTATCTTTGCTATGCTTCTCACTTGCTTTATGTTTATCTTCTCCATCCTTTTCACATATATATCCATTTATCATTTTCAAATTAAAGATCCTTAAACAATTTAGGGTTTTTGACTATTACCTGCAAAACACTGCTATTACAAAAGTCATAGCTGGAAGCATGTTGCTCATTGCACATGCGAAAGTTGGGGATGTGAGTTTCAACCCAGCATAAAAGAAATTTTGATCAATCACTGGCCTGTTTTATTAATCCAACACAAATTTTTATATTAATACATGCAAGTTCAAATTCTATATATTAACCATATGCTGTATAAATATACAACTAATTGTTAGTGCATTTGGACACTAACCCCAGAAGAGCTAGGATAAAAATTTGCATGAAAATTGAGAATGTTATCTTCGGTTGACCTTTCCTGAAAAACAAAACAATGAATAAACATTATCTCTCAAAGTTAGATCAACAAAAATATGATAAAAGTGAAATTATTAGCCAACATTTTGAGTTACTGATATGAAGGTATGGTGTAGCTTTAGTAAATCGATTCATATATTATTAAGAAATAAACTAATTTAATTTTACAAAAATCAGCATATAAGATATAAGATTTACTTATATTCTGTAAATTTGTTATATGAAAAGGTTCTTTTTGATACCATTTCACGATAACTCTTACAAAAATAAAATAATCTTAATAAAAGTTAACTTTTATATTTATAGAAAAGTGAGAAAGTGAATAATAACAAAAGATAGTATCAAACGGTAGTAAAAAGAATTGTGGTGTCAAAATACCAGTGTCCAAATTGAAAATTAGCTCTCTTTGATAACTAAAATATATGATTATGACACGAACCTTTCAAAAATAAATGCAAAAGGAGCTATGGCGATGGTAGCAAAAGCATGACGAAAAACCACAAGAACATAATGACTCATGCCATGGTTGAGTGAAATCTTAGTGATAATGGTCATGCCAGCATAACCAAACTGTAAAGAAATCATAGCCAAGTAGGGTTTTGAGCATTCAAAAAACTTTGCACAACCTCCAAGCTTTTTTGTGCCCATTTTTTCTCCTTCACAACTTTCTGAGTAAGGAGTATTCTACAGAGAAGTTAAAGAGGAAGAACACTTGAAGAAGGTTATTGTGTTACTTCCTAAGGAATGGTTTTGGAGAAATCAAACCACTAATTTATACCAACCAAGAATAAATGATTTCATATCATATGCAGGTTTTCTTTTTTCATGAAAGGGGTGTATTTTTTTTCTTTTTTAATATGATCAAATTATATATATATATATATATATATATAATTTTTTCTATATCAAAGTGAAATTATATTTGAAAATACTATTTTAAGTAGTTAATTTTTGTAAAATGAAAATGAAAAGATGAAGAAAAACAGTTTTAGCAGAGTTTTTTTTTTTTTTTTTTTGCTTAAATTGTAATTAGTGTTTGAGGTGGCTATTTCAAATTATTTAAAAATATTAAATACTTGCAATGGTTTTTCAATTTTGTATTAATTGTGTTTCTCACAAATATGTTTTTTTAATATTAAATGTTGCTTCATGCCTTTAATAAATATGAAGCACGATCTCAATTAATATATACATTGAGCTACATATTTTTTTATTTTATTTGATAAACTGTTTCAGTCCATATAAGATTAAACATAAAGTTATTTCACCAAATTTTTAGGGAATTTATTTAAATAAATTTCTATTATATATACCATTGAGTAATTTTCATTTTGGGTTTATTTTTCTCAAAGTAATATATGTTCTTAAACTGGATTTCCACTGAATTTAATTAAGTAACATAAATTCTTCATACAAAACTAGATCAAAGTATATTACCACTGAAATTTGCTGCTATATTTCAGATATATTATTTTTCAAAAAAGGAAATATATGAAAAAAAGTCACAATTTTATTAGATGTTTTTTAGCTTAAATTGAAATAGTGTTTCAGGTGACTCTTTCTATTTTTTTTTAAATATTAAAAATAAAATTGTTTTTCATTTCATTTTTCACGAACAATTTTTTGAATATTATAGTAGTCTCACGTCTTCGATCAATACGAAGCACAAATTCAATTAATATTAAACATGTTTTAAGTTAATAAGAAGCTTTTAATCAATATAGGCACCATTTCAATTAATATGTAGTACATTCTCACCCATCTGATAATTTATTACAATTACCATTTAAATTTAATACGACACACTCTTGATTACCAATCTAATAATTCATTACAATTACTATTTAAGTTTGATATGAAACACTCATATATTTGATTACAATTTGGTTGATGTTAATATTTGTTTATTGGTTATTCAATTTATTTTATTGTCTACAATGTGAAACAAATATGATATTTAGAACTATATTTCCTTTTATATTCAAAAAAGCCACACATTCCTTTTTTAGAAGATAAACTTTTGTATACAACAAAAAAAAAACCATGCATTCTTTTTTAGAAGAGAAATCACTGAATTATTTTCTTTAAGTAAATAAATATTTTTTACCTCAAATTAATTATGTTTTAACTAACTTTTCCTCTTTATTTAACTAATTTCTCCCCTTGTTTTAGCAAATTTCTATTTTAAATAAATAAAAAATTATAAAATAAATTGATTTCTGAATCAAATTAAATTACATACAAAATCATAACTGTTTAATTAAGTTTTTAACATCTTAATAAATTTGAGTATTTTTAATTAAATTTTTATTAAAAAACAATTTCTATTCAGTATCCTAAATTTGTTTATTTTTCAATATAGTCTTAGTCACTTAATTTTTCTCTCTGTCAACTGGTTGATATAATTGTAACTTTTCATTTTATTACTTACATGTCTTTGTATAGTAAATAAAATTAAAAGAAAAAAACTTAATTAAGTTTTAAGTTTGTAATAAATTTAAATATTTTTAATTAAGTCTTTATTAAAAAAATTATTTTATCGAGTGCCAAAAATTTTATATTTGTTGATAGTCATAAGAGAGAAAGTTTACTAAGAAGAGAAAACACCAATAAAACTTTATTTCAATTCAAATAAAAGATTAAAATACCACTTTTAATTCGATACGAGTTTTAGACTCATATTTCAATTTTCAACGTTTCTTAATTGAGTTTTTATCACCAATTTAATTAGAATGAAATGACTATTAAAATTTTGAAGTAGAACACCACAAACTTGAACAATAAGTAAAATATATTTCTTGATAGTATTCAAAATAAATTCTCAGAGAGCAAGATAATATAAGGGCTACCGCTTTAAAAGAAAACTCGAAAATAAGCGGGATTTGACTCAAGACGAACTAAGCAGCAGAATCTCCATCACCCTGATGACGACGGAGAGTTCTCACATCTGTTCATATCAATAAATTGATGATCATCGCAAAAGGAGAAAACCAGAACATACAAACAAGCAGAAAGGGTAAGCTAGAGTAAAAATGTTTTTATCATGCAATTGAACATACAATTTAAAAGTCAAGCGTACATAAATCCACCAAGCATATAGTGACCGACAAACAATACACTAAGACTCAAGACACGATTATCCGGATACATATAATCAGTCGGATTCACTGGAGGTTTGCGCTTGTGGTGACCTCTATTGCTCTGCAGAACCAATTGCCAATGGGTTTCACCCTACCACTCACAAGGTTAGCCTTCAAACATCTAAGGCCATTATCCTGCCAAAGACTAGGGCCTCCTGCTACTCTCACCACTCAAGTCAGTACGTTCTACGTGAGACTAACTAACTCTTTAGAGCGTCAAAATGCAATCCTTACTTGAATCCTTACTAAATTATATAATGAGGCACCACCATGAACCTTCGTGAAATTATGTCCTAACCATGAAGCACCACCATGAGCTCCCACTAACAGGGGTCATGGAATTACGTCCTGACCATGAGGCACCACCACGAAACCATTATGAAATTACGTCCTGATCAATGAGGCACCACCATGAGATCTCACTTAGAGATTCATGAAATTACGTCCTAAACCACACCAAAATCATGTCGCACCAACTAGCATAAAATTATCATGCATACCAATTCCATACCAACATTTATAACCAACAATCCATTCATGTTCCATACCAAGATCATACCAAACTCATCATCTTCAACTCATAGACCATTCAATACATGCAAAATCACTCAATTCATGTTTTAACATAGTAATCCAACCAAACATGTGACAATCATCCAAAAACAGGGGAGAAAACAGCACATGAGCACATTCTCGCCCAGTTCTCGCTCAGGCGAGAGGGTTCTCCCGATTAGGCGAGCTCTTTTCACCTAGGCGAGAGCTCGAAAAGTGGGAATAAGGCCTTCGCGTTCTCTCGCTTAGGCGAGACCTCCTTGCCTGAGCGAGATAGACTCTCACTCAAAACAGGAGCTCGTCGCTTGAGCGACAGCTCACGCAAGTCCAAGGGGCACTTCTGGTACTCTCGCTTGGGCGAGACTCACTCGCCTGGGCGAAAATACCAAGTTCCTCCATTGTTCACGTGTGCAACAACCAGCCATTCGAACCAAAAGATATTTTAGCAGATTTCCAATCGAATAAAATAGCAATCAAGCCATACAGTCACGGAAATAGAACCACAACAAGCAGAAAATCGAAAGAACATGCAAACCTAGCTTCCCTTACCTGGAAAAAGCTAACAGAACACTTCGACACTTAAGAAATGAGCACGACAGCTCCTGAAGTAGATTCGCGAGCTGAAAAACAGCGGAACAGATTCGAAATGGGTTACCATGGTGAACCCTAGTTAGAATCATGACAACGGGGCTGGAAATAAAGAAAGTACAGTGGAGAATCAACTTACGTGGACTGGAAGATGGAGTTGAGCTAACTCGAAGACGGATGAGACCCCCAAACCCTAGCAGAGCACGATTGCCGTTCTAAGAGAGAGTGAGGGAAATTGATTTCTGAAAAGTGTAGACAATAAAATTGTTAGGACAATTTAGGGTTTTGGACACTCTATGGACCAGTCTTAGACCCAACTGATTAGAGTAGACTTTTAAAAATTAAGACAGAAAATAAAGTGGGCCTTACAACTTAAATTTTGAAAAATCGTTATTCTTAATTATTAAAGCAAACCAAAATGATTTGTTAGTCCAACATAACATTCTACTGAACAAAAATAAAACATTAGCTTATTTAAAATATAATTCAGATTGTTCAACACAATTTTATCAGGTGATTCAGGAAATAAACTATTTAACCTCTGATAACAAAATTTGATATGGAGAAGAAATTTGAGAATAAAAGAAGGGAAACAAAAAAATATTTAGATGATATGAAGTTTTTTAGGGCACTTGATAAAATAATTGATGCAAGAATATTTGTTATATTGATATAGTTTTTTTTTTTATTTGTGATTAATTAATATATGATGTAAAAGTATATCTTTTCACTAGTGCAGGTAAATTTAAAATATAGGCAATAATGTTTCTATCTTAAAAGAAGAAAAAAAAAAGAGTGAATGGAATCTATGACAGAGAGGCATGAGCAGAGAGAAGCTTTAGGTTTCTCTTTTCTGATTTTACAACGAAGTTGGCATTAATAAGTCACAAATATGCCACAAACAAGACCCTCTTCATATATAATAAAATCTAGGAATCTATATATCATATATATTATTGGTTAAATATGTCACAAACAACAAGACCCTTCTCGTAGCAACAAAAAAGAAAAAAGAAAAAAGAAAAAAATTGCTAAAAAGGGTAACGTGGGAGTTCATGAAAACATTCCTATTCACATTCCAAATTGCTTAAGCCTTTCCCTCTTTGTTATCTTTGGTTAGAGGCTCTGCAATAGGCATGGTTATTACAACTGAGGAGGCCTTGTTATTCTTGAAATCTTCTTTCTGAACATATTTTTCTTCAGTAAAATCATTTGTTACATCCATCATATTTAGCCCTGAAATTACAGAACTTTGACCATCTTTTACTGGCAATGGAATTTCATCTGCCACTTTACTCTCTATTTGTTCTTTGTGCTTTCCCCATAGAACTGAGTATAAACCTATCACAATTAAGATGGCACCAATCACTCTGCAACCACCAGAAAAAAAAAGAAGAAGAAAACTTCAGTTAGTCTGAACTGCATAATCTGCAGAAACTGCATGAGCTGCATAAACTGCTATTTTCATTTATACATACAGAAAATAACTTGATACAAGTTTTTATGCATATATATAGAAGAGGAAGTAGAAATTTACCCTCCAAGATAAATTTGTTCAGCAAGGATAAAGGAACCCATGATGGCAACAATGATCATCATTAAAGGACTAAAAGCAGTTGCAAAGACAGGTCCTTTCTTCTTAATCACCAGTCCTTGTACATAGTATGATATACTTGATGTCACAATGCCCTGATAAAAGAATGTAATCTCTTTATCTCACGTTAACTAAAGATAAAACGAGTTTATAATATATAAGTAGATACAAAGTTTACCTTACAATCCAATTTTATAAGCCGATTTTATAAGATTAGGTTAGGTTTAAAGTCTATTTTGTAATTCGAAATATCCTAAAATTTAAAATTAGTAAATGAAAGGTAAAGTTGTTGGATGAATTCTTACAGCATATGCAGCAGCAAGTAAGTTCATATCCCAGCCAATTCTCCAAACAGAAGGGTTGTGTTCAACAACAAAAGTAACAGCAATAGCTTGAACAGTGCCTATAAAGCACACAAGAGAAGTGAGGCTGAGTTGATGATTCTTGTAGGTTTGTATAGCTTTGGCCTGTCCAATGCCACAAAAATGAATGTCAATTATTTGTGTGATATCACCAAAAGGACACAAAAAAGTTGGCACGTTCTTTTTCCTTTTTATCTCTTGTTATTGCTTACTTGTAAAACAAAGAGTGAAGCCCATGCAAGGGTGGCAATGATAAGAAAGATGCATCCTAAGAACCAATCTTTGTCCAATGATCCTGTGGTGGCTGCTCCATTGGCCTTATTGTGGGGATGTTTGGCCCAAAACATCTCCACTATAGGACCTCTGTATAAGGTCATTAGCATAGCCCCTGCAACTGTCACTAATGTTCCCACTACCTTTGCTATGCATCTCACTTGCTTCATGTTTATCTTCTCCATTCTTTTCACATATATAATCAAAGAAACAATTTTAGCATGCTTTACTATTACAATAAAAAAAAAATGAAACTTTAACTACCTTTTCCTTTTCTCATTTTTTAAATTCAGAAAAAAGAATATCTTCTGTAAAATATGTTTTACTAAATTTCAAGTTAGAGACCATTGAAAAAAAAAAATAGGGTTTGATTAATTTACCTGCAAAACACAGCCATCACAAAAGTCATAGCTGGAAGCATGTTGCTCATTGCACATGAGAAGGTTGGGGATGTGAGCTTCAACCCAGCATAGTAGAAATTTTGATCAATCACTGGCCTGTGTTATTATAATACAACACAAATATTCATATTAATACATGCAAATTCCAATTCTATGTATTAAACATGCTAATAATAAAATAATATAAAACTTGCTATTGAATTTGGACACTAACCCAAGAAGAGCTAGGATAAAAATTTGCATGAAAACTGGGAATGTTATCTTCGGTTGACCTTTCCTGAAAAATAAAACAATGAATCACCATTAGTTAGATTAACAAAATAAATCAAATGCCAAGGTTAGTTATGACTCAAAGAAATATTACTATTTTAGGATAAAAAACTTATAAAACTGATATTATACTACATACGTTGAATATAGATAACGGTTTTAGTGACAGTCATGTATGAAGAAATATTATAGATAACGGTATAGACAGTCATTTATAAAAAAATATTATAAATGACGGTTTAGACTGTCATCTAAAATAAGAGTAAGTAAATTTTTAATCGTCGATAATTTTTTTTTGTATAATTGTTTTTTATGAGACTTTTATTGTATAATGATAACTTATATTACTACAATTTATAAAAATTTACTTAAAGTGACATTCTTAACATTCTGTAAACTACATATTTAAAAGTTAAAGTGTTTATATACATTATGATTATCGTACTAACCTTTCAAAGATAAATGCAAAAGGAGCTATAACAGCAGTTGCGAAAGCGTGACGATAAACCACAAGAACATAGTGGCTCATGCCTTGGTTGAGAGAAACCTTTGTGATGATGTTCATGCCAGCATAGCCAAACTGCAGAGAGATCATAGCCAAGTAGGGTTTGGAGCTTGCAAAGAACTTTGCACAACCTCCAAGCTTTTCGGTAGCCATTTTTTCTCCTTCAGAAGTTGAAGAGGAAGAACACTAGAAGAAGGTTATTGTGTTACTTCCTAAGGAATACCAAGGGTAGTGCCCAACTATTTATACCAAGGAACCAAAGGGTTTCGTCATATGCATGTACACGTAAATGTTTTTATTTGCAAAATGAGTCTCTTTTTTTGTTGTGGGGCTCAGAGATATTGCAATGGGGGGCAGCACGACAATGCATGTATATATGACTAGGTGGGCATGGATATTCAAACAAACATGAACAAGTAATATGATAATGGAATCAAAAGTGATTCTATAAAGTAGGCTTTCAGTATGTTAACGTCTTGTATCAAACTTTCACTTTATTATTTTTCTTTCTCTACCTAATTTGTACTATCTCTTTTTCTTTTCTTTTCTTTTTTTCTTAATGAAATCTCACTTATTTGGTTCTTAATTCATATATATATCCCACTATTCTAGCAGGATTAATAAACAAACCAATCAATAATTGGTTTAACTTTTATAAAATACCAGGAAAATTTGTAACATTATATATATATATGCATGTTGGTTCTTTTTAAATCTAATCAATACATATGTGTCGATAACTAACAAATGAATTAAAAGTTTATATACTCATTTTTTCCATAATGCTTTACTTAATAGAGTGTTATTATATATAATGATGATTATTGGTTCCACATTCCATCTAGCATTTTTTTTAATTGTGATGATCAAAAGTTGGTAATGATTATCGTCAAACAACATTTTTCCTTAATTGAATCGTGTCTTGATAAGAATCAACCGACACTGTATGAAAGAAGTGCCAAACATGAGCAGTGTCAACTGTAAACTTTTGTGAACGTGGCTTTTAATTTATGTTACTTTTTTTTTTCATAAATTTTTCTCTTAATGATTTTTTTTATAATTTTACCTGTCAATTATTTTAAAATTTTAATCGTTAATGTTTAATGTTTAGTCATCTCTGTATCTAGAAAAATAAGTAACATCGATTGTTATTTTTTAAGTGATGAAAGAAATGACGATGGGAAAATATTTAAAAATAAATTAAATCAGTATTATGAAATTCATTTTTCAACTCAATTAAAATGATTGCGCTAATTAGGAAATTAAATAAAAAAATAATTAGAAATTTATCATAAATAATTAACAATAAAATAGTTATGTGGACATTATAAATACAGAGTTGTGCTCTAGCTAAAAATGAACGTGGACCATCAATAAATTATTTTCTTCAATTTTAGGCGCGGTTAATATTTAAGTTTGTATCTTGTTATAATGAATTAATCTTTCTTGAAAACTTGTGTCGTGAATTTGTTAAATTTGGTTTAGTTCATAGAGTTTGGTTTATATTAAGGTTAAAAAGGTTCAATGAAAAAAAAAAGGATTAATTATGTTTTTAGTCCCTGAACTTTGATCAAAAATTGAAATTTGTCCCTGGTCGAAACTTTGATAAATTTTTTACATGGTCCCTGGCCGAAACTTTAATTTTCGAACGTATTTCTCAGTAAATATTGAGTTGAAAATGTGTCAAACGACGTAAACAACTCCAATATTAACATGAAACACATTCGACATATTAAAAAAAGTCAACGTAATTGGGTTAAAAGAACTATATTGATTCATTTTTAAAGTTTAGGGACCAAAATTTATCAAAGTTTCGACCAGGAACGAATTCCAATTTTTGGTCAAAGTTCGGGGACTAAAAACATACTTAACAAAAAAAAACATCTACTTAAAAAGAAGTTTACATGATTAAAATAATAATAAAGGTTCAGTTGGCCAAGACTAACCTATGAGTTGGTTCGCTAGACAGGGTTGAATTGAACCCAAGTCAAGTAGATAGTCAAGTTGAGTCTATGTCAACCTGTGTCTTAGTCAAGTCAAGATTTATAGATATAATATTTGTTAAATTGAGCCACATTAGACATAGTTGAGTTGAACCATGTGTGAGCAAGTCTAATTGGACTCACAAAAGGTTGAGTCAATTTGAACTTACGTAGAGTCAAGTAGAGTTGACTACATCATTGGTTCAAACAAATTAAGTAGGATTCTCTTGGGCATAATCAAATTGAGTTGGACCTTTGACCCATGTGAGGTCTAATTGAATTAGATTCACAAAAGACTATGCAGAGTTAGACTCACTTTTAATACATTTTTTTTTTTACCAAACTACATATAATATATATTTTTTATCTTTCCTTATTATTTTCTTATACATTAAGTTTGGTGTATCTACATACAATATTTCTAATATACTTTTCTTGTTAGATATACGAATTTGTGTACATCTTGAATGATTACATATATTTTCATGTGATGTGTGACTATAATCAAATTTTCAATATTGTGAAACAATTATATTAAAGTTATGATGGTTGAAACTTGCCGTAGTCAAATGGAACCAAATCAATAAAAAAAAAAAATCTTTGCACCATTTTTCTTAAGTTATTTCTTTTTTGTCTTTATTTTGATTATCATTATATTTTGTTTTTCTCCATCTTGTTGAAAAAGTATTTGGAGAATTTTTTTCTAAAATTTACTAATCACATAAAAAATTCTCAAGTACCAATTTATTTGTATATGTAATGTACAACCTTATTTTTCTTTAAGACATAAATATGAACAGAAAGATATTCGTGTTTTTTGAAATCGTTTTTTTATGATGATATTTTGACAATTAAATTTTGACAATTTTTTCTTACAATTTGAGGTGACATCTTTTAAGTGATTTTAAACTGTAAAAAAATGAAAAAAATAATAAAAAAATAAAAAGTCACTTGAAAAATGTTACCTTATGTTGTATTATAAGAAAAAATTGTTAAAATTTAATTATTAAAAAATATTTTTCTTTTCTATATCGGAGGGTATCAGTGACATTGACATTAAGAAAAATATATGTATAACTTTTCTTGTAACATAAATATTAGAACGGTCACTTGACTTAGTCTATAACTAGAATAACTACAAACAACCTTTACAAAAAAATCACTTGAAACTTACATGTTTTGATAAAAATGACAAGTGAACTATAAGAATAGTGAGAAAAAATATCCCAACCTAACTATGAGATAATAATTCGTTCATAATCCCTCACTAATTACTTGTTACAATATTATATTTCCTCGTAAAATTAGTTAACCATTAAGTTCTTTCTTTGCAAGTCCTTGCAAAACTCCAAATTTTTAGTGTAATTTTAATTTGTATTCCTTAAATTGACTTTTTTCATTAGTATATTTCATTTATTTTCTACACCCTTATAATTCCTTTTATTTTCATTGTCTAACAATTGTTAAGTATTATAACCACAAATTATTAAATGAAAATTGTCATCAATGAGGAATTCCAAAAGTCATAATCAACAAGTTCAACATAACTAAGGTCATCTTCTATTGATTATAAGTGGAATTCGTAAAGTCATCATCAACAACTTCGCATGACTATGATAATCTCCAATTGCTTATAAAAAGTAATATAAAGCAAAGTGACGTTGCCTAACAAAAATATACATGTGTGGCATTAATTGTTTAACAAAAAAGGTGTTTTGGATAAGTAAAATTGAGGATATTTTAAGTAATACTATGGAATTAATTATGACTATGATAATCTCCAATTGCTTATAAAAAGTTATTTAAAGCAAAGTGATGTTGCCTAACAAAAATATGCATATGTGACATTAATTGCTTAACAAAAAAGGTGTTTTGGATAAGTAAAATTTTGGATATTTTAAGTAATAGAATGGAATTAATTATGACATTTACATAAAATCAAACTAAACTCTAAAAAGCAGCTGTATTATTAAAACAATTTTTTTTAAAACAAAATATTTAAACTTATATAACATTGTAGATAAGATCCACATTTAAGATTATTGCCTCACTAAACTTGGAGTAATGTTTTGTAGTGTGACGTAACAAAATCTAGTTTATTAAGGAATACAAAATCATTTCGAAAACTTATAGAGTGATTCATTTCTCCATTGAATGCATTAATTGCATGCCAAAACATTCCTTTTAAACTTGAAATTGCAAACTGCAATTTAATGAGCATTTGTGTGTATGGCAGCATTAAACACTTTATGATAATTTTTGTAGTTTGACTACATATATAATTCTTCAATTTTGGTTTCTACACTTTTAAGTACGCAATTTTATTTTCTATATATTTAAAAAATATTAATTTTAATCTTCATAGCTTTATATCGTTATTATAGCGATCATGAAAGACAGTGAAAAAGAAAAAAAAAAAAAACAGTGGTTTCCGTGTGGGGATGCAGTGTGATAACTATTGAGGCATCTGAGTCACCCCAATAGGAAAAAGTGGTGTATGTTCAATCGTTCAAGTCCCTAAAACACTTCAACTCTACCCTAATAAAGTGATTTCGATGAAATATACCTTTAGATTCATTCATATGCAATTTTATTCTAAACATCTTCTTTTTAATTATATCAAAATCTCCTTTACTTATCCTTTTGTTAATTCATATGCAATTTTTTCTAATAATACTAATTAATTTCTTTTAGAGAACTCCTCCAATCCCTTTTACTGGCTAGAATTTTCTGATTATATTTATCTGTTTGTAAGACTTAAATATAATTTAACCCAATACCACCAATAACCTCATATTACTAACAAATCAAAGCAAAAGACAATTTAAATATTCATTCATCCTTTAGCCTCCAAAATATATTTTAATGGTAAAACTACGAGAGTTTAAGTTACAAAGTAGATAATATATTGAATGTTATGTCAATAAATTTGATATTGAAACATCAACTTAATATGTTCATATAAAAAAGTGGTTCAAAAGACTATACTTCACTTCCACATTATGATAAATATTTAAATTATGTATCTTAGGATCACGTAACACAACAAAGCAAATCTCATTTACAAAATCCAAACTTATAAAGTTTGTGTACCTACTTGAGTAGATATGATGATATATTATCCGATTACTCAATAACCAACAATATAATATTCATAAATTCTTAAAAGTTAAATTAATACTTGATATTACTAAGGGCATATTTTAGAGTAAAATTATAGAAAAAACAAATTAAAATTAAAAGACTAACTATGTAATGTAGACAAAGATAAACATAAGATTAAAAATTATTTGTTTCGTTTTAACAAAATGTTAAATCATAGGATATTTATCAGAAATTAAAAAGTTGTCATCTTTTTTCTTTTCCTCCAAAACACAACTTTCAAACACGTTGTGAACATAGGTCATATCATCATAAAGTTATGATAATCATCCTATTTATTGTTTAAAACTTATAAGCATTAAAACAAAGACATGTTTCGGGTAAATAAAATTTTCCTCAAAATAAAGTCATTTGAGAAAACAAAAACATAGTTCAATTCTTAAAAATAAATTATATAATTAAAATTATATAATAAAATATATTCACATTTACGTAATTTGTCACAAAGAAAATATATCATATTATTAGTGGTACTTATCCACTACACATCTTATAAAGTGTCATTGAATAAGCAATACACTTATCTTTATCTATCTTATTAAATGAACTTTCATAAAGTGTCACTTGGCTTCATTAAATCAAATGGTTCTTAAAAGAAAAATAGACATTTACACAACATTTTTTTCACGTGATGAATATATTCCAAATTAATAAATATTGTTGGTAATTAGTTATTCTTTAAAATGTATGCATATTCCATTAAAAAAATGTTTGAGACATATCCTAATTGATTTCATTACTAAAATTTATATAATTTTTTATTTATTTTTATCTATCTATTTATTTTTTTAAATTATATCTTTACTTTTTTATTATTTTTAATGAGAAAACATAAGAGTGAAAGTCGTATTAAAAAGATAAAAATAGTTTTAGTGGTAGTGAATATCATTATATTTCCTAATTTGTTTGTTGTATTTCATATTAATTACGAAAAAGAAGATTAAAATAGTATACACATGCATATCAATCAACAACAATGCAAAAATCAGAATGAGATTTCCAATTGACGAAAGTGAAACTTTAACTCACGCATGATATTTGATATTTTCCACCGCACTACCTGTTCACCAATCAACCTAGAAAAAAAAAGTGTAGATTCTTTTTGCTGTCCCATTTAACTTTTGGTTTTACATGATTGCTAAAACTATTATTTTTTTTTCTAGGTTTTAAACCTGAAAAGAAAACCATAAAAAAACTTTAAAAAAATTACTGTCTTAATAAATACATTATGAATTTATTTTTCTTGCCAAAAAAAGTAAGAGTAAGTTTCGTTGTGTTGTGTTGTGTACAAAGAAAAATTATGTTAAATAATATATATATATATATATATATATATATATATATATATATATATATATATATATATATATATATATATAATCCATTAAGAGTAAAAAAGTGTGAAGGAGTGAAAGGACCACACATTTCTCGAACGAATAAAACGTGGATAATCTCATGTAAAAGGGTCATGCAAATATAAATAGTGATGAAAATCTATAATCAGCAACAACAAAAAAATCTATCTAAAATGGGTGTGGATTCATGTAAAACTAAAAGAAAAATGTAAAACTAAAAGAAAAATGTAAAAAAAGGTGATTTGTAATTAATAATATTATGCATCAATTTAAGCATAATTTCACTAGGAAAAATTTTCAATTTTTTATTGATATTTTTCACCACTCTAATATCAAAATTTACACCTAGATTGAAGAACAATGGAGATAAATAATGTGGAAGTAAAGCTAAATACGAACCATCGTTGTCATGAGATAATGAAAGTGTATAGTGTAAATTAGAACTGAGCCAGTGAAAAAGTAAATGCACATTAATAAAGGGAACGTTGTCACTGATAAGAAAAGTAAAACATGATTAAATGCGTTTTCCCAATTTGTCTCCTTCTTTCCATATTTGACAAATATATACAATTTATTTTTTTATTTACAATATAGGAGTTCACTAAAATCATGTTTTAAAGGCTCACAATACTTACATATACGTGTATATATATATATATATATATATATATATATATATATATATATATATATATATATATATATATATATATATATATATATTAAGTGAATTTTAATATATGATTAAATTATACTATACAACCAAATTCAATTTTTGTTTCATAAATTAAGCAGACAATCTGAAGTTGGAAAATTAATTGCACGGTTATGTAGATCAAAAACTATTCTATTAAGATTATTAACATGGTAATTGTACAATTTAGTGGATCAAAATCTGTTCCATCAAAGAAGACAATAAATATGATTAAGAGAAATTGGATCTTATTATATTGTCTCTATTCAAAAATTACACTATAAATAGAGGTTAAAGATATAATTGTTGGTTCATTTAATATACATTTAAAATTGTTTTAGTCAGTTTGACCATTTAATATTAAACTAATCTAACCGTCAGAGTATCTTTAGTAAATAGCAGAGATCGGTTTGGACGAATGAACATTTGATTTCCACACCCGAAACACTAATGGATTGTTTGAATGGAATTGTGATTTTTCATAATTAATCTTGCATATAATGAATAATATGTTAGTGATTAGTTAATTATTCATATGGAAGACCAGTAATTTGTTGGCTTCCATGGCTCCAAAGAAGATAAAGTTCCTTTACAGTGCATATTTTCCAACTTATCTTTTTGAGCAATTTAATTTTTGTGAGGTAAGATATGATTATAATATGCCATTGGTGCTTGGTGCTTGGTGCCATTAAGCTTTTCTTCTTCTTCATCATCTTCTCAAAAAGACACTAAAGAAAGTTTTTTTTTTCTTTTCCATTAATCACACTCTCTCTCTACGTTTCATCAACTTCAAAAGTGAGTGGTCAAAGATTCATTCCTCCACGTCTGGGACATAACCTATCACAACTCAATAGCTTTTCATGCTTTTATTACATCTTTTTGCCTGCATTTTGGCTTTTAGCAGTACTTAGAATGTGACAAATAATTTTTAAATTTTTTCCATTTCCTTTATAATATCCTCTTACAAATCATCTTTCTACTTTTTTATGTTAGGTCTTGAATGTATTTTATAATTCTTTTTTTATAAAATACTACTAGGAAGAAGATTGCTAAAAGATACATTTTTTTTTTTTTATAGTTGAACGGTCAATGCTATCTTTTATAATCACACATCATCATTGGTATGATTTCTAATTAAATTCATTTTGCATAACTTATATAAACTTACAGCTCACTAAGTTTTTATCAAATGACACTGTAAAATCATTTTCCATTGTGAGTAATTTTCTAGCAACACCTTCTGTTTAATACGTCAAATATTATGGATGAGAACAGATTAAATACAAAAATTTAAACTATATTTTATATAAGGGAAGGGAAATTTTAATATAGTAAAAGACGTTTTTAATGATGATTTCTGGTTTCTAATCCGTCAATGATTGAGTCATCATTAAAAATAACTTTTTTACTATATATAACAACGATTGTTAGCGAGAACCATTAGTATAAGTCTAAAGAAGACTAGAGCTATAATTAGAATAGTTGTTCTATCCCAATTGAAAAAGAATGTTTTTTTCTTACCTGTGTTAATCAAACAATTTATGTCTATGACATTTATTGCACAGGCAACAAAAATCAACCATCGATGGTGGCATAACAATGAGAGAGAAATCGAAAGAAGACATAATGAAAATGATCACTCAAAAAATGTGATGATCAACTGTCTTTAGTGTGCTACAAGAAAACTATCCAATTTTATGGTCAAAAGTATGTTTAGAAACTCATTTAGTAATTAATTCCCTAATTAAAGATCAAATTAGAGATAAATTTTGTTGACAACTAAAATCTTGGTAACTAGTGATTAATTTAGAGACTAATTTATAATAAAAACTATTTTAGTTATCAATTTAGAGATCAATTATAAGTTTTTAAAACTATTTTAGTTACTAATAATTTTTAGTTTATAAATTTATATTTAACTTGGTTATTGTGGTGACTAATTATTTTTTGTCACTAAAACTAGTTACTAGCTAAGGATTTTATTATATGTTACCAGTCAAGTTTATCTTTATTATGATAAGACTCGGATAAACAACTAGTACTTTGAATGACTTTCGGATATATCATCTTCGTCAAATTGTTATGTTCATTTACATGGTATATACTATTTTTAACATTCACATGTTTAAATATCTTAAATTTTAATTTTACATGCCTTCGTTCAACTGTAGTCAAGTAAATACATTTCATGTGACTTTAATTTTTAACTCGAATTAGATATATTATATTTAAAACTTTAATAGTACATAAAGAACATCGTAATAAACATTAAAACTAATGTAACCACTGGGCAAATATTTATTTCCTTAAAATTTTGATTTATTTTCAAAACTATCTCTACGTTTTTTTTTTGTGACGATATGAAACTCTCTGTTAGTTGGAGTTCTAATATTTAAATTTTGCATTAATTGTTGTTTCTAGATAAACCTTTAATATTAGATTTATTTCACAGTTTTTAACTCATTTAAATATGTAGTGTTTAAATTGATTTAACTTTAAATTATTTTCATTTTTAAATACTTTTTTATGATATTATTCAAATTTATTAAATTTTAGTTTTTTCATTTGAATAATTGCTAATAATTAAAAAATATTGGTGTTTTTTTATTTATCTATGTTAATGTCATTTTTTTTTGTAAATATTCATCAATATTTTTTAACGAATACGGATAAAGTTCATTTTATTCACGTTGATCAAAATTATTTCAATTGATGTCAACTACAATATTTAGATCGACATGGATCGAGGTTATTTTTATAATGTTGTTAGTTAAAAGATTCTTCGTTGACATTTTGATTAATGTAAATTGAAAATTCTCCCAAGTGACAACAATTTATATTGGCTAAAGTTTTCCTAAGAGTATTCTGAAACAAAAAATTCTAACAAATTATTAACGAAGAATGATATTGATGTCATTGATAAGAAAATCATTGTAGACATTAACAAAGGAAAAACCAACAAAAGTGATTGAAAAATATAGTTCACACTAAAAATTATTATTCTTGAGACATTGATCAAGAAAAATCCTTACTAATATCAAGTGAGAAAGGGAGAAATAAGAGTAGTCTACACAAAATCTTAACAATTTAAATAAAACATAACTCCTATTAACATTAATAAAAAAAAAACTTTGTTAATATTAACAAAAAGGAAATCAAACTCTTAGAGATACATATATAGTACTATATTTTATTCATAGTCTAGTTCATCAAAGTGATGGAGTCAAGTCTAAGGATTCTTGTGTCTCTCTAGATTCTGAATGTTGATGTTGGTGATGAGTGAGCAAGGTGTAGGATCTTGAAGGAGATTCTATGAACACCCTTAAAGATACTTTAACGTTTTAGGTTAACATATATGCATGAACAAAGTAGAAGTGATAATATAAGAAAAGAGAGTATACCTAATAAGACTAGAGAGCTTTATTTGTAGCACTTGGGTCATAGCATGTTCAACTATAAAGAATCTTAAATAATAGCAAGTGTTTCTTTTAATGATTAAATGTTTTTGAACCTCAAGTTGTGGGAGTGTGTGTGCAAGTGTAAGATTTTTTTGGATTAGGCAAACATGAATAGGGTAGTGGACTTCAAATGGGACCTTGACCTAAAAAAAAATACACTATTTGTCAACTTGTCATTCTAAACTTTCTTGTATATGATATATATAAAAATTTTCAGTCAAATATCTCCTTCACTATCATCAAATCATTAACAACACTTGTTGATATCATATTTAAACTATTACATGTATTTTGGCATTTTCTTTTTCTTTAGCTTGTATATTAAGATAAATGATATTTTTTATATAAAATTCGTAGTAAAAATATATTTTAAGAAACGATGCATACTGTTATTAAATTACATTAGGTATTTATAATAATTAATTTAATTTATCATGTGATTAAATTGAAGTAAATAATTGTAGAAAGGAGATTGAGTGAAAATTAACTGTGTTTTAGATAGGTGTTTGATCTCTATACCCAAAACGATCATCATTTGAAATATACATATATGTTCTAAAATAAATGAAGAGTACTTTGAGATTTCTGAGAGATATATTGTTTACCTAATATTGTAGACAAGGTGTGTATTAGGCATTTGACATATAAGTATATTTCTAAAATAAATGGAGAGTATTTTGATATTTTCTACCTAATTATAGATAAGGCGCGTGAAATGCAACTCCCAAGATATGGGTGTTACAAAATTTTGTAATTGAGATAATTGAAAATGTGAATTGCAATGAAAATTATACATTCAATTAAATTAAAATGATTAAGATAAATAATATATAAATAAAAAAAATATAAATTTATTATTCAAAAACTTTACGTTAATAATGATATTTTAAAAGAAGCTATAAGTGGAAAATGAAAAAAAAAAAATAGTATATATCAATCATGACAATTAGATCCCCTTATCTATCATAGTTTTCATCACCACAACGATAAGTCCCTTTCCATTTGAGATGATTATCATGTTAATCTAATTCCATTTCTACAAAAGGGTTAAGTGTAGGGACAGTTGGAACTTAAATACTATGTTTGGATATTATAAGAAAGTGAAAAGAAAATAAAGTAGAATGAATGAAAAATATTAGAAAATTAGATGATCTATTACTTATTAAAAATATGAAAGAAAAATATAAGATGGGAAGATAAAAAAAAAAAACTCTTTCCCGATTTGATTTAGAAGATAGTGAAAGAAAAAAAAATGTATAATTTTTTGTATAAATAAATATAACAGAAGGAATAGAAAAATATTTTTTTTAACTTAATGTTGCTTTATTAATTTAATAAAATAAATTACATTATTTCAAAGTTTATACGTCCAAAATTAATTGATTATAATATTATATTGGTTTGGTAATATTATTTAATTACATCATATGTTCATTCTTCTAGTACTAGAAATAGAAAATGTGACAAAATTCTTATATAATAAAAATGCAATTGTATTGAAAAAAATCGTAATAGAAATACAATTTTAACGAGAATAAAATACATGTTTATTTTTATGTTGGAAACAAGGGACATGTACAAGAGCTACTTTTCTTTTGTTCTCAAGAGAAAGACAATTTTGGAAATAGGATATAATTAGTATTCACTAAATCAAATTGAAGATTATAATGAATTGATGAATTGGAAACAGAGCAACAACATGAGTGCAAAGAAGCTAAAGAGAAAAAAGGTTGAGTGAGCTGAGTCGAAAGCTATTCAATGGACATCCAATTGTAATTGGGCTAGACAGGGTAGTTAGGCTCCAGAAGAAGTTTTGGGCCTAAGTACCAAAATAGTACGAAGTTTCTCCTTGCACCTCCATACATTTCAACTTGCATGCATACTTGAAATCCATTTTATCTCTCTGTCTTCTTCTTCCTCCTCTATCGGTAAATCATTATTAGAGTTTGTTAATTTTTATTGTTAATAAAAATGATATTTAATGAGTTAAAATATTTTTTAATAAACTATAATTTTATTTAGGAAAAATATGTTATTTAATTTTGATTATATTTTCTTCTTTTATCTCTGTATGACTTTCGTTTTGATTTTATTTTTTTCTTTTATTTCTATGTAACTTTAATTTTGATTTTATTTTCTTCTTTTTTTTCTATGTAACTTCAATTTTAATTCTATTTTCTTCTTTTATATTTTTGTAACTTCAATTTTTATTTTATTTTTCTATCTCTTTGTGACTTCTTATATAATGTTTCTACTTATTGTCTCTCCTTGTTTTTTTCTATCATAGATTTCTTTTTTGGAGAGTTTGAATGTATTCCATTTATTGAATCTCATGTTACTCGTGTGAATATTTCTATTCTCATTCTGGTTAGTTGGTTTTTTTATTTATTTGTGTTGATGTTGTTTTTATTTTATTTATTGAATTTGTATTGTGATTAAAAATGTGTTTCTTTTGTCAGATTTTGTTTAGGAATTAGAGTGTATGGTTCTAAGAAGAAACATATTTCTTTTAGTTTTTTTTTAATGTTAATGATTAATCTCAAAATAAATTTTGTAAGTTTATGAAAAGGTTGAGACTTGAGAGGGAGAAAAAGACTTAAGACTTCAAGATACTACAAGTCTAGGATTGAGTTTACTTTCTTGATAACCAGAACTAGGTTTTATTGTTTTAACCCATTTATTTATATACTTATTTTTAGTAGTATTTATATATTATAATTCTTTATTTCATATAAAAATATACGAATATGTCAACTAGAAAATTTGAATCAGACTATTCAAAATTTCAGAAGAAGAGAAAAGTTGAGGTTTTAATTGCATCATAAAAAGAAGATATCAATTAAATTTGACAATTTAATAAATAATTTTGTATAAAAAATAATTCAAAAAATAAATTTTAAACAGAAGACATCGTTCAAAAGTTTACTTTTCTCAAATTCTTGAGCCGCAATATAATATTGTGTTTCTCTAAGTTTATCTCAATAATTTTAGGGTTAATTATGTTTTTAGTCCCTCAAGTATGGGTAATTTTTGGTTTTAGTCCCCCACGTAACGTTTGGTCATATTCAGTCCTCCATGTTTTAAATCTAATGGAATTGGTCCCCAATTTTAAACTCTGTTAATTTTAATTCAGACGTGTCTAACGGATGGCCACGTAAGGATCCCGTTTTCAGCTTTTGAGGAATTGATGAACAACACGTGGTCTTGATATTATGAGAACCGTTTTAAAAGAGGGATTTGGGGGTCATTCTAAAACCCTAAAATTGGAGTGTGCGTGTTGTTTTGGGGGGTTATCGTATTTTATTCATTGGCAGCCAAAATTGAAGTTTGAAGATCGTTTTAGGGTGATGAAAAGTGGGAGCAGAGGGATTCATTGTACGCAGAGGAGTAGTGGTTCGAAAATTTCACAGACATGTTCATCGTCGTCGGATATGACTTCCAAACTGTGTGGGTGTGGGGAAAGATTACTGCTCCTAAAGGCAACGACTGTGAAGAACAACGGGAGATTATTTTGGAGATGTAGAAATTGGGCTGTAAGTGACAATGGTTTAATGATTGGGCGAACTTGATTTCGTTTGATGTGTTAATGGTTTTGTTTTATTTATGCAGTCCAATTCTCACTGCAATTTCTTCGAGTGGTTTAATGAAGAGGATTCGAAATATGAAGGGAACGCACCGGACTTTGAAGACAGTGGTAGAAGACGAACTGAAGAAGATGAAGTGTGTTTGGAGAAGGAGAAAGTTATAGTGGAGTTGATTAAGAAAAATGAGAAATTGAAGGCGAAATTGCAAGAAGAGAAAAAGTTTGGGAGATTCATGCAAGTTTTT
>Ga0214544_1001303_pt1 | contig 51100 bp, 49 predicted proteins | sample CNSS3metaG_FD_160074 | JGI IMG/M metagenome (GOLD analysis project Ga0214544, IMG submission 160074) | Root nodule microbial communities from cowpea collected in UCLA plant growth center, Los Angeles, California, USA - CNSS3 | ecosystem: Host-associated > Plants > Roots > Nodule | place: USA...
TGTGAGTAGCTTGAAGAACACATGTATGGTTGGCTAGGGACAACCACCATCAAGTTTGGATGTTCTTGTGCCTCTGGTTGGTTTGCCTGATGTGATTTCAGGTCTATAAGTATGATTCTTGCAGGGTGTGTGTCAAGATTTTTGTGTGAGTTAAAAATCTTGTGAGTTTCTCTGTTCAAAAGTGTAATCTTAATGTGTGATATATAAAAGTTTTGAATATAGTGGAAATCATGCTCAAGTTGTCCTGGTAAACTAGTATAAAAATAGTTGTGCAATTCTCTCTCCATCATCTCACTCACTTTGAATCTCTTTAAAAACCCAAGAAAATCAAGCAATTCGTTCTTTGGTGCGATTTAATGCGTTCTTATGTAATATGAGGTTGTATACTTGTTATGAATACTATTTGGAACAAGTCTTGTATGTAAAAGATTGTTGTTCGAGTTGAATTTGCGAATTCTGCATTCTGCACAAATCTTCAGTATTTTAGTCAACTAATTTGTCTTTTTAATCGATTGTTTCATAGCTCCAAGAACAAATTAGTCTGATGATTTATATTTTAATTGACTGAAAGTCTATTAGTGTGTTGCATTTACATCCAAACTTTCCAGTCTATTAGATTCAATTGAAAAGAGGTTTAAGCTTTCAAAAATGTTTTATAAAGCTAATTCAACCCCCCTCTTCTTGGCTAAAATCACCATTTCAAAACTAACAATTAGTATCTAGAGCAAGGTTCTTGAAAGGTATTCAAGTTTGATAAAAAATCTTTTGAAATGGCTGAAAGTAAACTCCCTTTTGCTGAAGGTGCCTCTATTCATAAACCACATCTGTTTTGTGGCCTAAACTATCAGTTTTGGAAAATAAGGATGCAAATTTTCATTGAATCTATAGATAAAGGGATTCGGGATGCAATAGTTAATGGACCATATACTCCTAAATGTATTGTTGAAAATAAGCAGGTGGACAAGCCTTGGAGTGAATGGACTGATGAAGAAAGGAGAAAAGCTCAATATGATTGCAATGCCAAGAATATCATTACTTCATCTTTGATTATGGATGAATTTTTTAAGGTCTCCTAATGTAAGAATGCAAAGGAAATGTGGGATGTCCTAGAGGTTACACATGAGGGGACGAATGAAGTGAAAAGAGCAAAGAAGCATGCTTTGATTCAAGAGTATGAGCTTTTCAAGATGCAAAAAGGAGAGTCCATAACTGAAGTTCAAAAGAGGTTCACTCACATAGTCAATCATCTCATGGGTCTAGGCAAAGAATTTGATAAAGAGGAGCTAAACATCAAAGTGCTTAAGTGTCTTGATAGAAATTGGCAACCAAAGGTGACTGCCATATCTGAATCCAAGGATTTATCCATCATCACAACAGCTACATTGTTTGGCAAACTAAGAGAGCATGAGATTGAAATGCAAAGGCTAAGTCAGCTTGAATCAAGTGAGAAAAAGGTAAAAACCATAGTCTTGAAGGCTAGCTCCAAGAAGAGTGATGAAACCGAGGAAGTGGATACTGAATCAAGTGATAATGAGAACTTGAATCTACTAGTCAAGAGGTTTGGGAAGTATCTCAAGAGGAAAGGCAACAAAGGTAATCAAAGGAGGTACATTTCTAAACAAAATGATTCAAGTAATTCTTCTAAATTCTTATGTTATAATTGTGGAAAGCAAGAACATATAAAGATTGAATGTCCTAATGTTAACAAAGAAAAGGAGAAGGTCGATGATAAGAAAAAGGAGAAAAAGGCCAAGGAAAGTCGTGCCTACATAGCTTGGGAGGACAATGATGATTCAACAAGCACTTCATCTCAAGAAGAAAGTGAGGAAACAAATCTATGTCTCATGGTCGGATATGAATCACCCTTATCAAGCCAAGTAAGTTCCTTGTCATCTAAGGATAAAAATGACTATAACCAATTGTTGCATGACTTTGAAGAGTTGCATAGTGAGGCAAACAAAATTGTTGTCATGAACAATCGGCTAAAAGGAATAAATAGCTGGCTAGAAAACAAAGTTAGCCAACTAGAATCAGAAATAGTCGACTTAAAAACTGATTTCAAACATTTGGAAATGATTTACAATAATTCAGTCGATTGTTCTGAAAAACAGCTGGCAATAAAACCTTGTGAAAACTGCACTACTTTGAAAAATCAAGTGAAATATCTTTTGAAAGCTTGTGCAAAGTTCACAAGAGGAAAAACAAACCTAGAAGCTGTTCTTGGCTCTCAAAATTGTGTTTTTGGGAAGGTTGGACTTGGTTATACACCTATCCATGAAAAGAAAGCCAAGACGTTCTCTAGTTTCTTTTCCAAGAGTGAGCCAAATGCTATGCCATTCATTTCCTGCAACTATTGTATGAAGGAAGGTTATGTTCTTAAGAATTGTTATGCTAGAAAGTATAATGTACCTAAGGGATTTATTAAATGGATCCCACTAGGATCTAGAAAGGCATAACCATGTTGGACCCAAACTATCAAAGGGTACCATGTAATACTATGTTGTTTTGCTGGTCACAAAACAGGAAAAGAAAGATCTATGGTACCTAGATAGTGGCTGCTCAAGGCATATGACAAGAGATAAGACCAAATTTGCAAAGTTAGAGTTGAAGAAGGAAGGATTTGTAACCTATGGAGACAACAACAAAGGAAGAATGCTTGGAAATGAAGTCATAGGCAATGGATCCTCTTTCAACATCAAGAATGTTCTGCTGGTAGAAGGGCTGAAACATAATTTGATAAGTATAAGTCAATTATGTGAAAAAAGATTTAAAGTCATGTTTGAACCAAATAATTGCTTTATATATAATACATATGGTATCATTGTTTTGATAGGAAAAAGATTCCACAATATATATCTACTTGATTTGCATCATGCATCATTTAACATCCATTGTCTGCTTAAAAAAGAGGATGACATTTGGTTATGGCATAGGAGACTTTGTCACATACACATGCAACATTTTAATCGGCTAAATAGAAAACAATTGGTTGAAGGACTACCAAAACTCAAGTTTGAGAAGGATAGAGGGATTGAAGCATGTAAAAAAGGAAAATAGACCAAGATCTCTTTTAAACCCAAAAATGTTGTTTCAACTGAAAGACCTTTAGAGATGTTTCACATGGATCTATTTGGTCCATCTCGAACCATGAGCCTTGGTGGCAATCTTTATGCATTAGTCATAGTTTATGACTTCTCTAGGTACACATGGACTTTGTTCCTAGCTGCCAAAAATGACACTTTTCATGCTTTTAAAAGACTTGCTAAGATGCTAGAAAATGAAAAGAGTTCCAAGATAGTGTCTATTCAAAGTGACCATGGTGGGGAATTTCAAAATGAAAGGTTTAAACACTTTTGTGAAAAGCATGGCATTAAGCATAAAGTTTCTACACCAAGAACCCCACAAAAAAATGGTGTTGTTGAAAGGAAAAACAAGTCACTTGAGGAACTAGCTAGAACTATGTTAAATGAAAATTCACTACCTAAGTATTTTTGGGCTGATGTAGTCAAAACTTCTTGCTATGTTTTAAATAAAATGTTGATTAGGCCAACTTTTAAGAAAAAACCCTATGAACTTCTCAAAGGGAGGAGACCTATTTTAAGTCACCTAAAAGTATTTGGATGTAAGTGTTTCATCTTAAACAATGGCAAATAAAGTCTTTGAAAATTTGATGCAAAAGCGGATGAAGGTGTTTTTCTAGGCTATGCTATACAAAGTCATGCATATAGAGTCTATAATAAGAGATTGATGACTGTTGAAGAGTCTATGCATGTTGAAGATATTTTAGAATCTCGAAATCCAATGGAAGATATGTTGAATGATGCCTTTAGGTTTGTGGGGCATGATGTTAATGATTTTGACGAGGCTATTGAAGATGATGATGTGCAAAATAATGTGGTGCGTGATGAAGGAAATACAAACTTGGATGCTCTTTTGAAGGACAATAACCAACCATTATATGAAAGTTGTACAAAGTATTCGAAACTATCATTCATGCTAAAGTTGTATCATATTAAGTGCATGTGTAGAATGAGTGACAAGGCAATGATAATGATTATAGACTTGTTAAAGGATGCATTTGAACATGCTAAGTTTCCTAACTCCTTGTACGATTAGGATTAGCTACTAATGGTTTCAATCCTTTTGAGAACATGAGTACAAGTCACAGTATATGGCCAGTGGTCCTCATACCATACATTTGTATTGAAACATGCATTAAACATTTCCAAAAGATAACCTTTTAAAGTATCTCTCATGGAACAAAGCCTTTTAATGAATAGCACAGTAAACCAAAATATCAAAGAAAGCACTACGTGACTAAATTAGATTGATTTACATTTGATAGCCATAATATTGGCTCAGTTAAGTCATGTTCCCTATCTTAAAAGATTGCAATTTACACATCAAATATAGAGAAAAATTTCAACCCATGTGTGTTTTAAATTTTAATTAATATATTCACTATTTGATTCATTTATTTGATATGACTTGGTAATCTAAAATTTTACTTAGATCTTCATTTTCAATATCAATTTAGTAGAAAATATCATGATTCAGGACATATCAACTAGAGTATTATTAAAACAAAGAAATAATACTCCATTTTTTGTAGGAAAAAATTGATGATTTGATGATGCAGAATTCAGAAACTGCATCAGATATATCTCCATATGATCCGATTAGTATTATATTTGGAAAAGAGCATGCAGGTCGAGTTAGAGGACTCTCACATAGAGCTTGCTTTTAAAAAGTCTACTACAAGATTAAGTGGTATGAATTTTGCTTCATCTAGTGGAACTTCTCCAAATACAAATGACAAGTTTGTGAGGATAGAAAATGAGCTTGCAACTATGAAAATCCAAATGCAAGCATTGCTTGCCTACATTGCTTCTAAAGAAGATGTTCCAGAATACCTAGCTTCTATTGCTGCAAGTTTGCCACGTCCCTCAGTTAATGAGGTATAATTTACTTAAGTAAATGACTTAAAGTTGTTTTATTTCTTTCTTAATTTATTTCAATAAAATATTACTTATATGTTTTATTTACTACAGGTACCAGATATTGGAAGCGGTGTGCCATCTGCAAATGACAACGTAGGATCAAGTGGAGCAAGCAAGAAAAATTGATATTTTGATGTTGATAATGTCTTGATATGTGTGTTGTCTTTATTTTGGATATTGACATATGTATTGTCTTTTCTTTTTTTTTGGATATTGACATGGATAAGTAATTGTGATCAAATGATGAAAATACTGAATGGTTCTGTTTTTTCCGCATTTCAATGTGAATTAAAGTTACTCTTCAATTTGCATTTTACTCTTTCTCTGTTGCTCGTCGCTCTAATCATCATAAGTATCTTTAATCCTTTTATACTTAATAAAACGTCAGTATTACTAACATCTCCATTGCATTATAATTTATTTCTTTGTTATCTGAAATAATGGCATTTCAAGGCACCACAATTTACATTGAGACTGTGCTTTCAATGAGCAAATTGCGGCAATTTTAAATGTCGTAATTTATGTCTACAAAACATCATTTTATATAATGCATCACATGGCGATTGCTACGGCGGTTCATTACAAACCGCCACAATTTACTTTGTGGCGACAACATGTATGACGATTTTTGGAACCGCCACTAGCGTAAATTATGGCGGTTCAAAATGCCATATTTAACAAAAAAAACTGCCATAACTTACATCATTTTTTGCAGTGAATATTAATTTAACCGTCTAATATTTTAATTATTTCGTAATATTAACAAATAGTATTTTAATATTTTATATATAACTCATTATATTCTTATATTACTTAAAACAAATGGTTGGAAAAGGAAACGTATGAATATATGTATATATTTATAAATATGTATATTTATAAAAAATTACTTAAAATTATCAAAAGAATAGGAAACATATAAAATGTGTCGTCTAAAGAATAGACAACATGTAAAATGTTTTGCCTATATAATGGACGATGTCTAAAATGTGTTGTTTTAAAAAAATAGGCAACGTACAAAATGTGTTACCTAAAATGCAAAAATGTTGCCTATTATATTGATCAAAGACAATAGTTTGTGAAAATTCGTGAGTTTAGAAAAAAATCATGGCCTTTGAGCTATGGCCACGACTACAAACTCCACGATTGTAAAATCATTGTCAAACTATTGCCTATACTTAAGGCCACAATTTTTTTTACTTTGGGCAACACTTTTCAGCTGTTGTCTAAACTAAAAAATGGCGTAGTGCTCACTTGATAATCATTTTTTTCATAACTTTACTTATCATGTGGAGTCTCAGATTTGCTTGATAAGTGCTTTTTACAATATATAAAATTTCTCTAAGTTTTCCATTTAGAACTACGTGATCCCTGATTCTCCATTCCGATTGCAAATACGTAGGAGCAAGGTCAATCCTTGCCGGGATCACCTTCCAAAAATCACATCTTTTTCAAATAGTTTTTCAATTATAACTACGTGATCCTTGATTTTCCATTCTGAATGAAAATACGTAAGAGCGAGGCCAAGTCCTTGTTGAGTTCACCTCCCAAAAATTTAAAATGTTTTCAAAGATCATTTTCCAAATAGTTTCTTAAAGAATTACATAATCCTTATTCTTTGTTGCAAATGGAGACGTAGGGGCGAGTGTCGGGCCCAACTAAAAATTTAAATGATATTTTCTTTAACATTTTGTATTTGTTCGTTTGTTTTTTGGGGAAGTACACATTTTAAAAATGAAATTAGTTTTGCATACTTAATTAAAAAGAATTGTCTCTGGATGGATCTTTTAGGGTGCTAATACATTTCCTACACGTAACCGACTCTCAAACCCAAAATTGGTTTCAAATATTAAAATCTTCAACGTTTTTCAATAGTTTTCCTTAATAAACTATGGTGGCAACTCCTCTGTATTTTAAAATAATTTTCGTCGTCCCGTCATGACCCTAGTTGCGACGAGTTGTTTACACTGTTTGACACATTTCTGCTTTAATGTTAGCTGAGAAACGTGTTTGAAACATCAAATAAACTTAACAAAATTTAGTTAAAAAGAGAAAATCCACGCATTTCTAAAGATTAGAGACTAAATTAATCCAAAGTTTCGAAGAAGAACTAATTTCAATTTTTACTCAAAGTTAAAGAATCAAAAACATATTTAACACTATATTTTACGTACTACCTATCATTCATCAGTAATTCCTATCATTCAATTTTTGTAGGAAAAATACATACCAGTCTAAATTCATGGATAATTATAATTCTCCTTAAGTATCTTATATCAATTTCCAAATCAAATCTCGTAGGTAAATTTGGCATTAATTAATTTATGAAATACATGCTATTATTATTTGTATTCCTTTGCACTTGTACATAAGCCAAAGCATTACCATCTATAATCATTTCAACATTCAAACATCAGAATACAAAATTATCAAATCATAAGACATAATTTTAAATTAATTTCAAATTTAAATATAACATAATTCAAATTCAAATTCAAACATAACATAATTCAAAATGCAAATGAAACTAAAAGATAATCCAAATTTCAAATCAAATTTAAACACAATCCAAGATCCAATACTTAAACATAAGTGATCCAAAAGTAATGTAAATAAGGTTTAACATAATGAAGTCAAATATAATGATATATTGTCTCATATTAAGATAAAAAAAATAGAGATTAAATAGATATGGATTTTTCATAGAATCTAAAAGAAATTATATGCAAGTTAAAACTAGTTTATATATAAATTAGAAAAAAAAATGTTCAGAAATTTAAGATAAAATTTTTATTTATAAATAATTTTATTTTGATAAAAGTTACTTCTTATAGAGAAATTAATGAAAACCTACCTTGACTTTAAATTGTTAATCACATGCAAATTGTATAAATTCTCAAAGAGATGTTTAAAGAGAGAATAATTATTAGCTCTATAGATAAGGGACACTGGGACTTAGAGATGTTGTTGGTTTAATTATTTAAATACCTCCATATTGCATATACATAGAGGTCACGATTGATGGACACCATAACTTAAATTGTACTATTCTAGGCGGATACGACCGACATAAATAAATACCCGATCCTAGTCGCCAACCTATAATCCTACTTTGAATAAATCATTTGTTAACTATATAGAAAGGCAATATGTACATAGCAGCTAAAGACACCTACTTTAAACATTACATATAAGTAAAGGTCGTCTACTCTAAACTTAGGAAATAATAGTTGAACTTCTAAGTATCAAGGCATAAGCCTGGCATTTGGGCCTAGACCAAGCCCACACAAGACCAAAGGGTGGCCCAATGAGACAAACAAAGGCCCAGCCCATAAACCTAAGTCAACCATGATTAATAATTATATAAATACAAGTGGACCCCAACAATTAGAGGTACGCAATTCATTAATACTAAAATTGAGATTTGACCTCTAAGAGCTCTTGTTGACTTGATCGTTGGAGTATTTTCTGCAGGTAACCTCCATAATGTTCTCTTCGACAACCAAATATGAAGATGTATCCAGCAAGACCGAAGAGTATCCGTTTGAGAGATTCGGGGGTTGTGTAAGATATGATTTGTGCCTCCTAAATATTATGCTATTGTTTTTGCAGGAACATAAATCATTGTAAAAAAAATGAATTGTGAAACTATATGATAAGTATGTAGTATTCCTTTAGCTTTCAACTATAATAAACTAAGAGGTGAAAAATTGATTTTGATGAGGAATTTTTTATTGAGCTTTAGTTTTCTTCTAGTGTCGCATTGATTTACTTTTTTTCATCTATGTAGTTATTTATTTCTTTTTCATAATAGGTAATTTTTCCTATGTGTACGATGTATTTTTATCATGGATTTAGTATGGTCTCTTATGTTATTCTATTTTTTTAATAAATATTCATGATATAGTAAAAATGCATAACATAGGTGATTATTTGGAAACTAATTTTGCCATTATAAACCATAAAATCCACCCATCTATATTTTCATCTTTTCTCTAGTTTCCATTTTTCCTATGATCTAGCTATCAAGCATGTCCTATAATAGACAATGAACACTCAATTCTACACTACAACATTCTTATGTTGAATACAGGTTTAAAAAAGGAAGAAAACTATGATGAGCAAAGGCCTATAATAAGAAATGATATAGAAGTGGAAAAGGGTGGATTCATCATTCTTTTAAGTTAAATATATGATATATGATACTAAGACGAAACATGTGATGAAATCATAATAGAGCATGTAATACGATCCTATCTAGGAAGGATTACAATTGCTTCTGACTTTGAATTCCTTAAGAAAAATAAACACAAAAATCAAATAAAAACACAAAATTAGACAAGAATGGTAGACACTACAATCTAACATATTGATAAGTCCAAGAAGATTCATCACATAACGGTTAGTCTTTAATAAAAATCGATAATGGAGATGTTATAATCAAGAAGATTGATAAGTTAAGGAAGATTCACCACAAAGATGTCAATCTTTGATAAGAACCTAATGGCCTAAGCTAAGAACAAAGAGAATCCTATCTTCAATAAAATTAAATTCAATATATGACTAAAAAGTGTTTACATAAACTTTTGGTACCACTGTATATAGGCACATAAGTTTCATAAAACATAGAAACCTAAAAAGAAATTCCAAGCCCAAAAGTATAAAAACATAAACTAATTTCTAAAAGAAAGCGCAAAGCTAAAAACCATAGAAACAAAAATTAATTTTCCTAACAACTATTCTTGAAATATACTCCAAGTCATGATCTTCATTCATTCATGTCCTTTGAATGTTGAAGGCTCCTACTCAAGTTCTTCTTATATGGAGTCATGGGATAGTCCTCTATCATATCTCCTTGTTGAAGCGAAGGCGGTGGTGTATGCTTCGAGACAACTTAAGGTGCATGAGAGAAACTACCCCACTCATGACCTAGAGTTGGCAGTTATTGTGTTTGCCTTGAAGATCTGGAGGCACCATCTCTATGGTGCTCAATTTTGTGTGTTCAGTGATCACAATAGCCTCAAGTATTTGTTTGATCAGAGGGAGTTGAACATGAGATAAAGGAGGTGGATGGAATTCCTGAAGGATTACGATTTCGAGCTCTTATACCATTCGGGGAAGGCAAATGTGGTAACAGATGCCTTGAGTAGAAAGACAGTGCATATTGCACACTTGATGATCAAGGAGATGGAGTTGCTAGAAATATTCAGAGATATGAAGCTGCAGGTGGAGTTGGGATCCGAGTTCATTAGATGTAGTACTCTGACTATATCTAGTGACTTTCTGAACTTGGTTAAGGAGAAGCAGTTGATGGATACCAGTTTGAATAGAGTGGTAGAACTACTGGGGTCAGATGAAGCAAAGGATTTTGCCTTGGGTAATAATGGTATACTTAGATTCCAGGGTTGGGTGTGTATACTTGATAATGTTGAGGTGAAAAGGTTAATCATTGAGGAAGGGCATAAGAGTCGTCTTAGTTTGTATCCTGGCATGACTAAGATGTACCAAGATTTCAAGGAGACCTTTTAGTGGCAAGGTATGAAGAAGGATGTGGCACAGTTCGTGTCTGCCTATTTGACATGTCAGAAAGCAAAGGTAGAGCATCCGAGACCCGGTGGAATCCTATAGCCTTTGGACATACCGGTGTGGAAATGGGATAGCATAGCTATGGACTTTATGACCCATTTACCGTGAACCTTTAAAGGTCATGATATGATATGGGTTTTAGTGGACCGATTAACCAAGAGTGCTAATTTCTTGGCAATGAATCTAAGGATGTCTATGGCCAAGTTGGCCCAATTGTACATTAAAGAGATTGTGAGATTGCATGGAGTACCTTCGAGCATAGTTTTAGATTGAGATTTGCAGTTCACTTCTCATTTCTGGCAGACACTACAGAATGCTTTGGGTAGCAAGTTGACTATGACCTCAGCCTATCATCCCCAGACTGATAGTTAGTCTGAGAGAATGATTGAGTCACTTGAGGACTTATTGAGGACATGTGTGCTGGATCATTTGGATACTTGGGATGAAGTCTTACCTTTGATAGAGTTCTCATACAACAACAGTTTCCATGCGAGCATCGGCATGGCACCATATGAAGCTCTTTATGGTAGGAAGTGTAGGACTCCTCTTTGTTGGTATCAAGATGAGGAAGCAGTGCTTGTTGCGCCAGAGTTATTGGAACAAACTACAGAGAAGGTGAGAATGGTGAGAGATAGGATGCAAGCCTCTTAGAGTAGGCAAAAGGCCTTTGTAGACCGTAGGAGGAGACCCTTGGAATTCGCGACTGGACATCACATGTTCTTGAGAGTGACTTGAACCACAGGTGTGGGAAGGGCTCTTCGCTCAAGGAAGCTTTCTCCTAAGTTCTTTGGCCCTTATTAGATCTCGAGGAGGATAGGGTCAGTGACTTATGAGATCGCTCTACCTCCCTAGTTGGCTAATCTTTATCCGGTATTCCATGTCTCGTAGTTGAGACAGTACGTGTTTGACACATCTCATGTATTGGAAGCCGAGGATGTCCAGATCAGGGAGGATCTCACGATGAAGTACCACTTGTTGCTTTGGAGAATAATCGAGTTGAGGAACGTCGAGGAAAACTAGTTAGTCTTGTCAAAGTCCTCTGGGATTGGAGAATCGGTGACTCTACTTGGGAGCTAGAGGAGGATATGAGGAAGTCACATCCGCATATGTTTTCTTGGTAAACTTTCATTTTTGAGATCGAAAATTTTTGTTATTAGGGAGAATATAAGGCCCATTTTATTTTCTACCCTAATTTTAAAGGTCGACCCTAATCAGTTGGGCCTAAGGTTGGCCCATAGGGTGTCCAAGACCCTAAACAACCCTAACCCTCTCATTTCAGCTCACTTTGCAAAAACTGTACCTTGTTCACGTTCATTTTCTATCAATAGTGCTCTGCTAGGGTTTGAGTAAGAGCCCTTTTTTCTCCAAGTTTATAGTGTGTTTCCCTCATGTAAGTTAGACTTCACTCTTCTCTTCTCTTTTCCTTTGCCAGTTGCACTATTATGTCTTGAGTCATCCTTATAGACTCATTCTTGCTCTTGTGCCCGGGCTTCCAACTTACAAAGTTATTCTTGGAGTTGTAGTACCATTCTGCTTACTTAAACCCCCTCACAGTAGCTCTTGATAAAGGGAAGTTAGGATTTTACTGTTTCCAAGTTCATATGCCTATTTGGTTGATTTTACATGTTGGGTGCTTGATATATGTTGTTGGTTGCGTGAAAATATGTTGTTTGTACTGTTGGAATGGATTGAATCTGGTTTGGCACGTAAGGGAACTGTTGAGTTCTGCTGAACTCGCCCAGGCGAGCGGGTTGGTCGCTCAAAACGAAAGCTCTCGCTTAAGCGAGGAGCTCTCGCCTGAACGAGAACAGCAGCAGCTCACCCCTTCTTTGTTTCGAGGGCTCGCCTAAGCGAAGCCCACTCGCTTGAGTGAGAGTAGTCTCGCCTAAGGGAGATGGGCTAGCCCAAGCGAGACCTCGACGTGCCCACTGTTGCAATCTTGCCCAGGCGAGTTCTGGTAGCTTGAGCGAGGGGTTCCTCTCGCCTGAGCCAAAGCTCCTTCGTTTGAGCGAGATTGACAGTGTTGATTGGTTCAATGTATGTTTTATAATGTTTGGTTAGTGTGGTGCTTTACAAAGTCATGTAGGATGCCTTGTATGTATTATATATGACATAATGGCTGGAATTGATAAGTTTGGTATGCATGAAAAATTTATGCTTGGTTGGTGAGACATGATTTTAGTGTGGTTTAGGATGTAATTCCATGAATCTAGGGGTGGCAATGCGGGTCGGCCTAGCCCGTTTAGGCTTGGCCCGCATAAGGCCCGCACAACGTAGGCTGGCCTGCCCCGCCCCGTACACTTTATGCGGGCTGTAAACACAGGCCCAACCTGCACAGTCCATGGCCAGCGAGCCTGCAGACTGGCCTGCTTTTTTTTTCAATTTTTATTTTTATGATAAAACTTTCAATGTTTAAAAATTGGGAAACTTTAAGAAGTTCACAAAATTAAGTAAAGACTTTGGAGAATTAGATGATAAATTGATAATTCAACATTTTCATCATATTCATTCTATGAAATACAAAAGTTATTCTTTAAATTTTAGCACATTAAAAAATACATAATACTTGTCTTTTCTAGTTACACAAGAATTTGAAACGTTAATGCAAGAGTCCATAAAAAAAGTAATTAATATACACAAGTGCAAGTTTTTTTTTTATTTTTTGCGGGCTTGTGGGCCAGGCTGTGCGGGCCGCGGGCCTATGCGGGGCAGCCCGCACGGGCCGCAGCCCTATGCGGGGCAGCCCACGTGGGTCGCGGGCCGTAGTCCTATGCGGGCCAGCCCACGCGGGTCGCGGGTCAGGCTACTACGGGCCTGCGGGCTCACTACCTTGGCCTGTCCTGCATTTTTTCGTGGGCCTGTGGGTCGGCCCAACGAGCCAGGCCCTAATTGCCACCCCTACATGAATCTCTAGGTGAGATCTCATGGTGGTACTAATTGGTCAGGACATAATTCCATGACCCCGTTTAGTGGGAGCTCATGGTGGTGTCTCTTATTTAGGACGTAATTCCACGAAGGTTCGTGGTGGTGCCTCATTATATAATTTAGTAAGGATTCAAGTAAGGATTGCATCATGACACTCTAAAGAGTCAGTTAGTCTCACATAGAGCGTACTGATTCAAGTGGTGAGAGTAGCAAGAGGCCCTAGTCTTTGGAAGGATAATGGCCTTAGATGTTTGAAGTCTAACCTTGTGTGTGGTAGGGTGAAACCCATTGGCAAATGCTCTGCAAAGCAGTAGAGACCACCACAAGTCCAAGTATCCAGTAAATCCGATTGATTATATGTATCTGGATAATCGTGTCTTTGAGTCTTAGTGTCTTGCTTGTCGGTCATTATATGCTTGGTGGATTGATGTATGCGTGTCTTTTAAATTGTATGTTCAATTGCATGATAAAAACCTTTTTACTCTAGCTTACTTTTTCTCTTTACTTGTATGTTTGTGTGTGGTTTTTCTCCTTTTGCGATGATCATCAATTTATTGATGTGAGCAGATGCGAGAACTCCTTGTGGTCATCAAGGTGATGGAGATTTCGTTGCTTAGCTTGTCTTGGGTCGGATTCCGCCTTTCCGAGTTCTCTTTTAGGGTTGTAGCGCATGTATTGTCTTGCTCTTTGAGCATTTATTTTGAATACTGTCGAACTATTATTCTGTCTTGTTAATGGCATCGTGGTGTGCCTTAGTGTTTCCTCTAAGTATTCTTGGATGACGGTAAGGAGTGACATTAATACTCCATAACTTTACTTTTTATATTATAATGTATGATGTTTCATTTAATTATGTTATTATTTAAATGGAACGTGTATCACACCTAGCCGGTTCTGCTAGCTCACCAACACATATCATCCTTGACCGACAACCCATATCGGACAAGGCTGGGGGACTGGTGTACCGTACCTAGCCAAACTCAACCAAGTAAACAGTATACACATCGAAACCACCTAGTATCTAGTACCCGGACACCACCAGCACAAGCCATCTAGGCAAGTAGCCGGTCGAGACCGACTACTTGCCTAGAACGTTAACTAACATCGATGTCCCGCCTTCAATAGGTTTCAAGGGCCTGATTTGGAGCCCAGGCCCATTCATGGCCCAAACTAGAGCCCAAGTCAAAACCCAGCCCATAAAATGGTCAAACGTCATTTAATGCTCTATAAATACACGTGGACCCTAGTAATTAAAGGTACGCATTCATTAATCACTGGTTTGACTCTCTGAGAGCTTTGACTAACTTGAGCTTCAGAGACCCTTCTGTAGGTAACCCCTCCTGGGTCCAAGCCGACACGTATTGACCGGGAAGAGGCCAACTGAAGAGATAGCGGACTACATGGTAAGGTGACGCTTGTGTCTAATCTCTTGTTTGTTCTCTGCAGGAACAATTCTTAATAAGAAGTGCATGTTTTATTATAGTCTCTGAATTCTTTAGGGGATGCAAAAGTCATCTAAGTTTGAATTGAAAATCTTTACTCAATTATTTTCTCTTAAACCTTGTAAATATGTTTTTAGCGTTTTCATATGTTGATTTTCACTTTGTAGTTTCTTACTAACATAATCATCATTAATGTCAAATGTACACCCATCACCAAATTCAACCAATAAATTTTCCCCTTTTCTTTCTAACTTAACATCAATAAACCTATCACCCTCTATACGAGCTCTTTCCTCAATGTCTTCAAACAAAGCTATCCTTTTTTATCACAAAAAATTCACATTGTTCAACATTCTCATAATTCACATTAGGGTTAAATATGTTTTTGGTCCCTTAACTTTCAGTGAATTTTGGAATTAGTCCATTTCGAAACTTTGAACAAATTTAGTCATTCATCCTTCGAAATACGTGGATTTAGTCATTTTAATCAAATTTTGTTACGTTTATTTGACATTTTAAGCACGTTTCATGATAGTATTTGATTTAACATTAAATCAAAAATGTGTCAAACAATATAAACAATTCAAATACAATCATTCAATGCGTACGAAACATCAAATAAACCTAACAAAATTTGATTAAAAGAACTAAATTCATATATTTCGAAAGATGAATGACTAAATTGGTTCAAAGTTTTGAAATTGACCAATTCTAAAATTCACTGAAAGTTAAGGGACAAAAACATATTTAACCCTTCACATTAACATTAAGAATAAACATTTTTACTCCACAACTATGACCTACAGTAAAATTAGCTAACTCACTATAATGTTTTTCGCCTACTAACTCTTTCAAAATCAACCACCACATCCTAAATTCAATTTACATTGTACGTCTTCTTTCCTCGTACTCACTAATTGGAAGAAAGACCACTTGTTTGAGTCTATAATATTGTTCATTGCACTAATCTCTTCCCTAAATATATTTCATAGGCTTACACACTAATGTTTTCCATGGTAAAATTGGAGATCAAACTTCTTTGAAACTTAGAAAACAAATATACCACTACAAGAAAACAAGCAATAAAGACAATATCAACAAGGATAACAATGAAAGTGGAAGCCTTAAAAAATATTAACTTACATAATCATTATAACCAATGTACAAGGTTGTTTGCGTGAGTAAAATGCTTCACACTACAAGAAAATCCTTGCATAATAACTAATTTTAGTAACAAAAAATTAATTAGTTACTATAGTGATTAATTTAGATACTAATTTATAAACTAAAGATTATTGGTAACTAAAAAAGTTTCAAAAAATTATAATTGGTTTCTAAATTGGTAATAAAAATAGTTTCTGTTAAAAAAACTTATTGTTCTAAACTGTAAAAAAATAAAGAGACATCATTTTACCCTAATCCAAAACAACATTATTTTATATGTTAACTATAAAAAGTCATTATTTTTAACAAAATCCTCAAAATATATTTTCGTGGTACTTTTGAAATATTAGCCAATTTTTAGGCTTTGGGTCTTCAAAACTGAGGCATATAAAACCTTTTGGCACTGATTTTCTGAGAACTAAAACAGAAAGGCGTTTTCTGCTTCGGATATATGTTGAACTGAGGCATAAAAGTTGGAAAAAAAATGCAAAAATGTCACCACGTCATTTTATGCTTAGGTTAAGTCATAATTGAAGCCTATAACACGAGTTAAAATGGCAAAACTGCGCTAATGATGACAAATCACAAAAGGATGTAGAACAAATTATGGATAATTACACTAATTAGGAAACCCTAAAAATACACAAGACCCACTGAGGTGCTATATATAGTCATTGTTCACAAGGTAGAATCATTTATTATAACCTTCATATTTAGTGCTAGTCAAAGTATCATTGCAAGCTCCTTTATCGAGGTCATTCAACCCTTACCAGCAGAGAACATATCAACATTAGTGGCAACAGACATATCGGTCTGAAAAATAAGAAGTAAAGTGGACGCATGTATTTCCTAGTACATTTAGGACTAGTAAAAAGAGTTGTGTACTTTTATATATATATATATATATATATATATATATATATATATATAGATATATATGGACATCAATAATTGCATACAAATTTGAGGGACCAAATTAAAAAAAATGTAGAAATTATTTTTTATTTTATATTAACGTAAAAATGTTTTGGAGAGAGTAAGCCCCTTCAATTACATGTGAGTGATAATAATATAAGAATATTACAATATCTCATTGACGAGAAGATAAAACAGTAAGATTCGTTGATAAAAAGATATGAATATTTAATGCAATAAAATTTGGACGAGAAGATAAAACAGTAAGATTCTTTGATAAAAAAAGTTGAATATTTAATACAATAAAATATTAGTAGACATTCAATTAAAAGTACTAATTTACAAAAGAAAAATTAAATTCAAATATTTTCTTTTTAATTAATCAAAACTGATCAGTTGGTTTTTATATATCTAATTTCATCAATAGTAAAAGTTCTCTTCCAAGACACATTATATCCTAATAAGATATTCATACGCTTTCTTATTGTATTGAAGTTTGGTCCTCCATGAATGATATAATATTGATATAATAAAAAATTACCCAAGCAATACAATTTCAACTTAGACTTAATTTAAATTCATTAAAATAACTAGTTTTCAAAGTGAAAATCTTCTCTCTCACTTACATATTTTTAGCCTATTCTTTTTGGGAAGTTGTATTCCATCGTGGAGTGTTTTCCTTTTTCTTTTCATGGTTTTCCTCTAGATTTCATATCTTAATGCTTGAGATAGCATATTTGTATGGCATCAGAAAGCTAACTTGCCAGCACGAAAAGCTGATTTATGACGCCCACACACAAGAAATCTATACCAGAAAAGTAGTTAATACATCGTATTATGTCTGGTATATGTCATAAAATATTCAAACTAAACATGACATGTTCCCCTAAACATATTGTGAGAAAGCTTATTACTATTCACCTAAAGCTTCCCCTTTAATAATTTTTATTGCAAAGAGCTTTTGAAGAGATCATTTCCATATAATTTTGAATAAAGCATGATTGCCCTAAAAGGAACCGACTGATCAGCTCAACCGACCTCAATATTCTAACTGTTGTACCTATTTATTTTCATTTTCATAATCAATAATGCCATCATCATCATCACCATCAAAGCCTTGCTCACTAAGAAGTTACCATATTTATTATACCTATTATATCAACTTTTGGTAATGATCTTTCTTTTTGTTAATCTTGACGAGGACCTTTATAGCATGACATTCATTTTGTGATAAAAGTAAGCTAAAAAGTTATCTCCAACAACAGAATAACCATTTTCCCCTTTATTTTTCATGATGACAAGCCTATGACTCATCTGAAAAAAAGCTCAAGATTCATCTTCTATGTTTTCATTTGCTATATATACATTTTCTGACCACAAGGCCTCCTCCACCAAACTTGGTATATCCAATTGAACAACACAGAAGAAGAGATCAAGTTTAAGGTTAGATATTATGGCAGCCTTTCTTCAAGAAATGCTAATTGGATTTCCATTCTCTTCAGCAGCATACCTGGGTAACAAAAAATCACAACACAGATACTTACCTGATCCTTCTACCCAATACAACACATCTACAACAACCTCAAACCAAGGTGAGATATTACATCATTTATTATTATATGGTTATTTGATCAATTGTTTAGTTACAGAATGAGAGAAAAGTCATTTACTTAATTTATTGTTTCATTTTTCAGGTGAAGTAGGTTCAGTTCTTAACAGGGTGAACAAGCTTGGGAGAAAAACCAATAGCTTTGCAACTGGACTCAGAGAACATGGTATGTTTTCTTTTTATACATACATACATACATATAGTTACTCAATAAAGTTGCAGTTGGGTGATAAATTTTTGGTGATATGCAGTGAAACTTGGGCCAAAAATAAGTGATACAGTAAAAGGAAAACTAAGCTTAGGAGCAAGAATTCTTCAAGTTGGAGGAGTGGAAAAAGTGTTCATGCAGCTATTCAGTGTAAAAAATGGAGAGAAGCTGCTAAAAGCATCTCAGTGCTACATATCAACCACATCTGGTCCTCTAGCAGGACTGTTATTCATATCCACTGATAAAGTTGCCTTTTGCAGTGAGAGATCAATCAAGGCCTATTCTTCCAATGGTCATTTGATCAGAATGCATTACAAGGTAACACACACATAATTTAAATTTACCCACAAAAAAAAAAAGTTATGTATGTTTCTCTTCTTGTTTTCTAACATGAAATTTGAATTGTAATTGCAGGTTGTGATCCCACTTGAAAAGATAAGGTGTGTCAACCAAAGTCATCATGTGAAGAAGCCTTCACAAAAGTACATAGAAATAGTTACAGTGGACAACTTCGACTTCTGGTTTTTGGGTTTCTTAAATTATCAGAAAGCTTTCAAATACCTGAGGCAAGCTATCTCTCAAGCGAGAAAATAGGAAGAGTAGAATTTTACTTTACTCTCTCTCATATATAGCCTCAAAAGGCCAATCACTAGTACAAACAGACTTTGTACATAATCATGTTCACAAAATCAGAGCAAAATGTTTCTTCAATTCTTCACTTGTCTCTACAAGTAGCTTCTATACGATTTCGCAAGTTTCACAATCTGGAATTTGAATTTTAAGCAACCAATCATGCCATAAAAAAAGTATATTATCTTGTTTAGCTGCTGTTAGATCAACCCATGACGTAACAGAATAGCATGCTCAAGCTTGTGATTTCAAGTAACTGAGGAGGTGTTTGGTTGCATGGAAAGAGAGGACAAAGAGTGTAAAAGACAACTAATATGAGAATATTGTATATCATGTTGCGATAACATAATTAATAACATTTCAAATTGGCGGAGGAGTTACTCAATTCTTATAATCTCAAACAGAAATTTAAAATTTATTTAATGTAATATATAACACAATTTTTTTAAATCTCAACAACCTTATACTTTTATATTCAGACTCTCCAAAATTAAACGATACAATATGTTAAAAAGTAAACAGTCACATATTAATCAATAAACTTTACAAAATTAAAATAAATATTAAATTTACATAGCTACTCTAAAGTAAGTGTAGTAATATTAATGATTGACAACATTAATGATCGACAACATTAATGATTGACAACATGAACAAGATTCAATCCACGTAAAACTAAACTTCTAAATAGTGACTAATTGTAGTAATTAATAATGATTAGTAATTATATTAATCAAATTAGATACTAATTTACTAAACTAAAAATTATTGGTCACTAAAATAGTTACTATTATGAATAAAAAATTATAATTGGTCACTAAATTGGTCATTAATTAATTAGAGACCAATTTTGGAACTAAGTCATTTTGGTGACAAATTGTTCTGTTTGTGTGCATTATGTGATGTTGGTAATGCTTGATTGGGGTCCTTGTATCAAACTATAAAATTGATTGTGTTTATATGACTGAGATTGTATGAATTCGTGATGATTCTATGAATCTTGTATGATTGGGAATGTAGAGTTCATATTGGGTTTGGGGATGAATAAACATGATCTGCAAATATAATCAGTGCGTTGTTGTATGATATTGATTTTAATGGGACAAACATGAACTCTGGAAATTATATGAAACACTATAAACATGCGAAAATTTGTGTCAAAAGGGATAATTGGGGGATTGAGGGTTCGCGTAGGTGCTGGAAAACCCGGAAATTTCCCAGAATTTATATGCATCGTCTGGCGGTACATGAACTACCGCCAGGCAGCTTATCAGTGCAGAGAGCCTTGTGATTACGTGTCGTGCTGGAAGATCGTGGACGAGTTATCTGGAATATTGGTATATGTATATTAGTAAATAAAACTGGGTTGAGAGGATGGAAAGGAAGCATGTGCATGTAATGTAATTACTAATAGGTGTAACATCCGAAATTTAATAATTAAAATTCGAAATAAAAATAAAGACCGCATTTAATATAAAACCATTTTCCAGAAAACACGGGAAATTTAAAACTTTAATATACATGTCATAAAACCAGGAGTCCATAATTTTATAAAACTAAAACAATATTCACATGGCTCCCAAAGGATTGCATATTTATCTCAAAAAGCAAAATAACAACATATAAACATAATCCCCCAGCTATCCCTCGCTCCGAGTCTATGCATCTCCTGGCCCACTTGTCAAATCATCTGCTCCCGGATAACAAGTCATCCGATCATCGCCACACACACACAGAAAGGGTGAACTATGCACAATATATATAAATAGATACATGAAATAAATATGCTGCCCATCCGAAAATAACATAACTAAAATTTCACGATTTGTCAAATTACCTAACCATGACCTCATAGTCCTTCATGAGTCATATGCATGAACTAGGTCTTGGGACTTCACTATGCTCCCACGAAACTAACTCATTTGTGGTCCAACCCTATGAGCCTATCCCGCTCATAGTCCTACCCTACAGACTCCTCGTCTGTAGTAAATCATCCAAGTCTTCTCGTCTTGGACCCTGGCACGCACGCAATCACCATACTATGGACTCCTCGCCCAATAGTAGCCGACGGGAACATATCAGTTCCTTGCCCATCGTGCGCCCGACACATGTAATCACCATACTAAGGACTCCTCGCCCATTAGTAGTCGACGGGAACTCGACCAGTTCCATGCCCATCATGTGTCCAACCATCAAGCACATCCTAGACCCCTATTGGACTTAGTCCTTCAAACCCAAACACCACACCACATGCATATACTTCCTATACTTAGGAAAAAATGGCCAAATCACACACACAAGCACACAAAAACATGAACATTCGCATAAACCCGCTTAAGCCAAGGACTCTTGCCCAAGCTAAGCCCTCAGTCTCGCTTAGGCTAGCTCACCTCGCTTGAGCGACCTTAAAACAATAGCATCATCACGTCATCTTGCTTAGGCGAGATCCCCTCGCCTAGGCGAGATCATCTCTCGCCCAAACACCTAATTCAATCTCGCCTGGGCTACAATGCAGCAAAACATCACACTTGACCACGACATCTCGCTGAGGCGAGGCCGTCTCGCCTGAGCGAGACCCTGGTTCGCTCAAACCCACAAAAACTCCTCGCGTGGACAAGGTTTCGCGCTCAGAACACCCAGGTCACCTCGTGACCTCGCTTAGCCAAGTGTCTCTCGCCTGAGCGAGAGACCAAATGGCTCAACTACCAAAACAGTCGCTTGGGCGAGATGCTCGACCCCTAAACCAATAATGAAACCCTGCAACTCTCGCTTAGGCGAGGGTGACCCGCTTGGGCGAGAATTGCAGTATCCCTCTTCTGGTCTTGTGCGAGAACAAACCACAACCATACCAAAATCCAATTTAGGCAATTTTCAAGCATTCTACCCCATCCAACCATCACAGTAACATGGTTCAGACAGGTTTGCATCAATCAAACTAAAGGTTTGGCCAAAAACCACAACAACAATACCCCCAAACGCTTATCCCAATCATATAAACCACCTAAAAGAGGCTTTCTACACAATAACCCATCCAGAAACTCTCAATCCCAGTACGTATAATACCACAATCATACCACAGAGAATCCAATTGAGCATAAAGATGCAGAAACACATGAAAAATTAGTACAATTAAACTCAGCACCCCTAACTTGTGATTTTGGAATGAAATTGGGAAGAAAATGATTCCTTATTCCAATACTTTGCTTCAGCCCTTTGCACACCCAAACTCTCCTCTCCTTCTCTCAATTCGTGCTCCTCTCCAAAAGCCAAATTAACAACAGAAACCCTCCTTCTCTCCTAAAATTTGGCTTTTATAGGTGCCTTAATAATGTGTTTAAAACTAAAACGAAAAATGGGCTTAATTATGTTTTTAATTTCCTATTCATTGTTAACTATGGTTTTTCAGCCCTTTGACTACTCCTCCATTTTTACCTTTGCCCTTTCAACTCCACTCCAAGCTAGAATTAGCAAAAACAAAGCCTACTTTATGTCCAACAAGGTTTGAACTCGTGACCCTCCACTCATGAGGCCAAAGCACTACCACTATGCCAATTCACATTTAGTCTTACACTCCAATCAATGTAAGTTTACAATACCAATTCCATACTCATACATATTATCAAAAATCAATAATAAAACAATCAACACATAATTGGCATACATAGCACTCGAACCCAAGTTCTCTCACACAATCAAAGTACTCTCAACCACTTGAGCTAGTACTTTTCCACATCACATCAAACAATAATTAATGTCATAAAGGCGTTTTCTACCTGCATTTATTAATTAATTAATTAATTTTCACGGGTCTTACAATTCCCTACCTTTAAAAGTTTTCGTCCTCGAAAATAGGACTTACTAGCAAAGAGGTGAGGGTAAGACTTCCTCATGAGATCCTCCATCTCCCAAGTCATCTCTTGGGTTGCCTCGTCCCAGAGAACCTTCACCGTCTTCAACTCCTTGCCTCTTAGTTGCTTGACCTGAGTATCCAATATGCGAACCGATCCAACTGGCATAGTCAGATCCTCGCGTACTTGCACCTCATCCGACTCCAAAACATGATCTGGACTTGCAATGTATTTCCTTAACTGTGAGACGTGGAACACATTATGCAAGTTGGATAAGTGAGGTGGTAAAGCAATCTCGTACGTCGTTGTCCCTATTCTCCGTGTAATCTGATAAGATCCTATAAATCTCGGAGTCAACTTCCTTGATTTAAGAACCCTTCCGATACCTGTGGTTGGAGTAACCCAGAGGAATACATGGTCTCCTTCATCAAACTCAAGTGGCCGCCTCCTCTTATCCGCATAAGACTTTTGCCTACTCTGAGTTGCTCGCATCCGATCTTGGATTAACTTGACCTTACTAGTCGTCTGTTGCAGAAATTCAGGACCAAGCACAAAGGCTTCACCATCTTGATACTAGCACAATGGAGTTCTACACCTTCTCCCATACAATGCTTCATAGGGTGCCATACCAATACTGGAGTGGTAACTATTATTGTAGATGAACTCCACCAAAGGTAGCACGTCATTCCAGTTTCCCATGTGATCAGCACACAAGAACTTAATAAATCCTTTAGAGATTGGATGGTCCGCTCAGACTGTCCTTCCGGCTGAGGATGATACGCTGAACTCATCCTCAAATGTGTACCCAAGGCCACCTGCAATGAATGCCAAAACCGTGATGTGAATCTAGGATCCCAGTCTAACACTATGCTTTCGGTTACTCCATGCAATCTCACCACTTTTCGCACGTACAACTCTGCTAACTTGTCCATAGACCACTTATGATTCATAGGCAAGAAATGAGCACATTTTTTCAGTCGATCCACTACCACCCAGAATGAATCATGACCCTTTGTCGCCCTCGGAAGATGGGTCACAAAATCCATAGAGATACTGTCCCACTTCCACTAAGGTACGTCTAGTGGTTGCAGTGTACCTCCTGGCCTTTGATGTTCAATTTTGGTCTTTTGACATACCAAACACTAAGCAACAAAGTCTGTTACGTCCGCCTTCATACCATTCCACCAAGAGGACTCCTTCAAATCCTTGTACATCTTAGTCATACCTGGATGTATGCTAAGACGACTCTGATGACCTTCCTTCAGAATCTGCCTCCTGAAATTAGGTCGTCCTGGTACGCACACTCTACCTTTAAAACGTAGAATGCCATCCTCTCCCATCTGATAATCCTTCCCTTTCTCTGTGCCTAACCACCCCACAAATTGTTGCAATTCCAGATCGTGTCCCTGAGCCACACGAATTTCATTCAAAAATTCATTAGTGACTCTTAGCAAGCTACACTGTATCGAGTCTTGCCCAAACTGCATCCCCAAATTCATATCTCGGAGTTTCTCAATCAACTCTAACTCCTTTATCATCATGGAAGACATATGTATCTTCTTCCGACTCAAAGCATCGGCTACAACATTTGCCTTGTCCGGATGGTAAAGCAATTCAAAGTCATAGTCTTTCAAATACTCCATCCACCTACGATGCCTCATATTCAGCTCCTTTTGGTCAAATAAGTATTTCAAACTTTTGTGATCGCTGAATACTTGAAATTGAGAGTCATATAGATAATGCCTCCAAGACTTAAGAGTAAACACAATGGCGACTAGCTCCAAGTCATGAGTCGGGTAATTCTTCTCATGCACCTTCAATTGACGAGAAGCATATGCCACAACCCTCTTTTCTTGCATCAATACACACCCCAGACCTTGATATGATACATCACAGTACACTTCGAACATCTTTTCTATATCAGGAATTACTAGCACTGGAGTGGTAGCCAAACACTTTTTCATCTCCTCAAAACACTCCTCACACTATTCAGTCCAAGAGAACGGCTGATCCTTTCTGGTCAATTGTGTCAAAGGGTTTACTTTCTTTGAGAACCCCTCCACGAATCTCTTGTAATAACCTGTTAAGCCCAAGAAACTTCGCACCTATGTCACTGTCTTAGGCCTTTCCCACTTCAACACAGTTTCTATTTTGGCTAGATCCACTACGATACCTTCAGCGGAAATCACATGCCCGAGGAATTGCACTTCCTCAAGCCAAAACTCGCACTTGGACAACTTCCTGTACAGTTGGTGTTCCCTGAGCACATTCAGCACTACCATCAAGTGATCAACATGTTCCTCCCGTGTCCTCAAGTAGATAAGAATGTCATCAATGAAGACGACAACAAACTTATCCATCCAAAGTCGAAAAATCCTATTCATATAATCCATGAATACTACCGGTGCATTCATCACTCCAAATGGCATAACCACATACTCATAGTGGTCGTATCATGACCCGAATGTTGTCTTTTGCACGTCCTCCAACCGCACTAGAATCTGGTGGTATCTCGACCTCAAGTCGATTTTAGAGAACACCCTTGCGCCCTTCAACTGGTCTAGTAAGTCGTCGATCCTTGGCAGCGGATATTTGTTTTTAATAGTCAGCTTATTCAGCTGTCTATAATCCACACATAGTCGCGAGCTCCCGTCCTTCTTCTTCACTAACAAAACTGGAGCTCCCCAAGGTGACGCGTTCGGCCGAATAAATTGCTTCTCCAACAGTTCCTCAATTTGCTTCTTGAGTTCTGCGAGCTCAGCTGGTGCCATTCTGTATGGAGCCATAAACACTAGACCTGCACCAGGAATTAAATCAATGGTGAAGTCGATGTCTCTACTAGGCGGCAATCCTGGCACTTCATCTGGAAGGACATCCGCATATTCGCTAGCCACTGGTATAGATTGGATCACCTCCGCAGCACTTTTCTTCTTTGGCTTGGCCAACACCATATAACACATGGCCCCATCTTACAGTGCCTTCACAGCTTTCCGAGTTGATATTAATTCCAACCCTTCATGTTTTGGGAATACCAAACTGTGCCGTCCACAATCAATTATGATGTGATTGTTAGACAACTAGTCCATCCCCAATATCACATCCAGCCCTTCCAAGGGTAAGCACACCAAGTTCACCTTGTATCTATGACCTGCCATCACCATTGAACACCCAACACAAACTGAACTAGTAGCTACCTGACCCGAGGAAGGAGTTGAAACAAGCAACTCACACCCTAAGTCACGTGTCTCCAGACTCAATCTCCCCACACAAGCATTAGAGATAAAAGAATGAGTTGCGCCAGAATCAAATAAAACCAATACATCATGCCCCATAAGTAAAAGATGTTGTAATATCAGGTTACCTGACTGGGTAGCCTTAGTAGATGTCATGGCAAAGACCCTGCCGGCCACTCTCGCCCTTTCTGCGGGTGATGTGCTGGTTTCTTCACACTCAGACTCTTCCTTTCTGGGCAATTATTTGCAAAATGTCCAGGTTTGTCGCATATGAAACACTTGTGACGATCACCTGAACCTCCTACTTCGCCTGTCAATTGGGGACAACTTCTCTTCAGGTGGGGTCTGCCACACTGATAGCAAGGGGACCCTAAGATGCTTGTGGTCAGCTGTAAGGCTTTTTCATCTGTCTAGCATAGCGACATTTTTCTGATGTCTGCTCACCACTGGACCAGGGCCCTTCTCCAAGTGCTCAGCACTCTTGGCCTATTCCACCAAGACGGGAAATCTCCTCTCTCGTAAGGGTGTCACCACCTTCTTAAGCTCATGTTTGAGTCCTCGCTCAAACTTCAGGCATCTCCATTCTTTAGTAATGTTCTGCGAGTAATATCTCGTCAGATGCTCAAACCTATTTACATACTCTTGCACAATCATATCTCCATGCTGGAGTGCAAGAAACTCTGCCTCCCTATCCTGCCTGGCTATGTTATGAAAATATTTCTCCAGGAAACGAGTCCTGAAGTTGGTCCAATCGACTTCTTCCTCCCGAGTTTGCATCTGTTGTTGTATCCCACTCCACCAGTACTCAGCATCCTCATTCAGCAAATAGGTGGCAAACAGTAGCTTCTGCTCATCTTCGCAGTTCATCACCTTGAAGTATAGCATACATTTGCGGAGCCATGCATCCGCTTCATCAGGAGAGGCTTTGCCAATGAACTCCGCTAGCTTGTGGCGCAAGAAGTCCTCCACGGTCGGCACCCTGATTGGTGCAATCGTCGTCCTAGGCGGCGCTGCTACGGGTGGCTGCATCGCATCCACCATCCAGTGAATAGCCTCAACGATGTCATCAGCACCACTACTCCTCCTCTTGTTAGCAGCAATAGCCTGGATACGCCACATTACAACTGTTAAAAATTAGTCACTTAGTCAAACAAAACCACTCACACCTTTTCAACATTCAACTCAATCACACAACAAACAATCACATCGATAAGTTCACTCCCCACTAGCCCCAAAATATTTAAAAATATTTTCAAAACTTTTGCTCTGATACCAATTATAACATCCCTAAGGAATATTACCAATAATTAATAATTAAAATCCGAAATAAAAATAAAGACTGCATTTAATAGAAAACCATTTCCCAAAAAACACGGGAAATTTAAAACTTTAATATACATGTCATAAAACCAGGAGTCCATAATTTTATAAAACTAAAACAATATTCACATGGCTCTCAAAGGGTTACATATTTATCTCAAAAAGCAAAATAACAACATATAAACATAATCCCCCAACTATCCCTCGCTCCGAGTCTATGCATCTCCTAGCCCACCTATCAAATCATCTGCTCCCGGATAACAAGTCATCCGATTAACGCTACACACACACAAAGAAAGGGTGAGCTACGCACAATATATATAAATAGATAAATGAAATAAATATGCCGCCCATCCCAAAATAACATAACTAAAATTTCACGATTTGTCAAATTACCCAACAATGACCTCATAGTCCTTCATGAGTCATATGCATGAACTAGGTCATGGGACTTCACTATGCTCCCACGAAACTAACTCAATCATGGTCCAACCCTATGAGCCTACCCCGCTCATAGTCCTGCCCTACAGACTCCTCGTCTGTAGTAAATCATCCAAGTCTTCTCGACTTGGACCCTGGCACGCACGCAATCACCATACTATGGACTCCTCGCCCAATAGTAGCCGACGGGAACATATCAGATCCTTGCCCATCGTGCGCCCGACACATGTAATCACCATACTAAGGACTCCTCGCCCATTAGTAGTCGACAAGAACTCGACCAGTTCCATGCCCATCATGTGTCCAACCATCAAGCACATCCTAGACCCCTATTGGACTTAGTCCTTCAAACCCAAACACCACACCACATGCATATACTTCCTATACTTAGGAAAAAATGGCCAAATCACACACACAAGCACACACAAACATGAACATTCGCATAAACTCGCTTAAGCCAGGGACTCTCGCCCAAGCTAAGCCCTCAGTCTCGCTTAGGCTAGCTCACCTCGCTTGAGCGACCTTAAAACAATAGCATCATCACGTAATCTTGCTTAGGCGAGATCCCCTCGCCTAGGCGAGATCATCTCTCGCCCAAACACCTAATTCAATCTCGCCTGGGCTACAATGTAGCAAAACATCACACTTGACCACGACATCTCGCCTGAGCCAGACCCTGGTTCGCTCAAACCCACAAAACTCCTCGCCTGGACGAGGTTTCGAGTTCAGAACACCCAGGTCACCTCGCGACCTCGCTTAGGCGAGTGTCTCTCGCCTGAGCGAGAGACCAAATCGCTCAAGTACCAAAATAGTCGCTTGGGCGAGATGCTCGACCCCTAAACCAGTAATGAAACCCTACAACTCTCGCTTAGGCGAGGGTGACCCGCTTGGGCGAGAATTGCAATATCCCTCTTCTGGTCTTGCGCGAGAACAAACCACAATCATACCAAAATCCAATTTAGGCAATTTTCAAGCATTCTACCCCATCCAACCATTACAATAACATGGTTCAGACAGGTTTGCATCAATCAAAGTAAAGGTTTGGCCAAAAACCACAATAACAATACCCCCAAACCCTTATCCCAATCATATAAACCACCCAAAAGAGGCTTTATACACAACAACCCATCCAGAAACTCTCAATCCCAGTACACATAATACCACAATCATACCACATTACATCAAACAATAATTAATTAATTATTTAATTAATTAATTCTCGCGGGTCTTAAAATAGGTATAACTATGTGATAGTTGGAACCAAGTGAGTATAAAGGTGACGTTATTGTGCCTATATTGGTTTTTGTTGTTATGTGCAAAAATACGATGTTGTTTGGGATGTATGGTGGTCTGTTTGATTGGTAAAAGAGTAAGGGTATCGAAAATTACAAAAATAATAGAGTAATGGGATAATTTCCATTGTGCAACCCGTGAGAATGTTGATGTATGAATTGTGATTCTGCCATATGATTATGACTAGATGAATTGTTGATAAAAGAAATTGTGTGATGCATGTTCGAGGTTTATTAGAATCTACTTCAAAATGCCAAAAACTAGTAGTATTGCGCTACTGGTATGGCGCTTGGCGACGCCGTGTGGACTATTAGGTGGTGGCCTGTAGTCGGAGGGGCGAGTAGACACTCGTGGCAACAAAGATCGATTAGTGTACTCATCAAAGGGTGTAAATCAAGAGGCATCCAACAGAAGGTTTGGAAGTAAGGATTAAGGAGTGGGGAGCTAACACGAGTCATGGGGTTAAATGCTTTATTATTGCATGTTGTAATTTTTATTGTAATTGAGCTCCCCCATCTGTGTGTGTTTGACAATGATCATGTAACTTGTTACATAGGAGTAGAGGTTGATGCAAGTGAGCATGTGGACGCTTAAAGTTGGAGTGAGGCCAGCTATGGGGGTTTTATACTAGTTTCCTTCATGGATTTTATGGAGTATTTTGTAATGGATATCATAAACAGTTTATATTTGTATTAATTGAATGCTGTAGGTTTTTCTTATAATTGGCGCATTGAGATGTTTTAAATTTTCCCTCATTTTTAGGAAAGAAATTAATAATAAATGCGGTTTATTTTTATATTTCTTATTTTAATTTTTAAATAAGTAATTTTTGGCTAAGACGTTATAAATTTCATCATTGATCTTATCCTTAAGCTGGTCCAATCTCGGTAACACCGTATAGGATGGCACCGACAAAGTTAGTTGAACTAAAGAAGTAGACAGAGGATCTGCTAGAAAAGAAGTTCATCTAACCGAATGCATCGCCATGGGGAGCTCTTGTGCTAATGGTGAAAAAGAAGGAGTTTCAGACTGTGTGTAGACTACCGTCAGTTGAACAAGCTGACCATTAAGAACAAGTACCCGCTGCCAAGAATTGATGATTTTCTAGATCATCTAAGGGGAGCAGCAATGTTCTCTAAGATCGATTTGAGGTCGGGATACCATCAGATCTTGGTCAAGTCAAAGGACGTCTAGAAGACGAATTTTTGGTCACGATATGGACACTACGAGTATGTGGTGATGACATTTGGAATGGCGAATGCCCCTGCAATCTTCATGGATTATATGAACATGATCTTCCGACCTTACCTGGTTCAGTTTGTCGTAGTGTTCTTTGATGACATTCTAATCTACTCTAAGAGTCGGGAAGAACATGCAAAGCACTTGAGGTGGGTATTGGCAATACTCAAGGAGCATCAATTGTATGGCAAGTTGTCCAAATGTGAATTCTAGTTGGAGGAGGTGCAATTCCTAGATGTGATATCAGCCCAAGGAATTGTGGTGGATCCAATGAAGATTGAAACAGTCGTGAAGTGGGAGCGACCACAAACAGTGACAAAGGTGAGAATTTTTTGGGTCTGACAGGTTACTACCGGAGGTTTGTAGAGGGGTTCTCCAAGATGGTTAGTCCACTAACACAACTCGCCAAGAAGGATCAAGCTTTCTCTTGGACAAATCAGTGTGAGGAATGTTTTGAAGACATGAAGAGAAGGTTGACTACTACTTTAGTGTTAGCTATTCCAAACATGACCAAGACCTTTGAAGTATAGTGTGACACTTCATATCAATGATTAGGTTGTGTGCTAATGTAGGAAAAGCGACCGGTAGCTTATGCATCACGACGACTAAAAGTGCATGAGAAGAATTACCCAACTTATGACCTATAGTTAACTGTAGAGGTGTTTGCCCTTAAAATCTGGAGGCACTACTTGTATGGCTCATAGTTTCGAGTTTTCAACGATCACAAGAGTCTAAAGTACTTGTTTGATAAGAAGGAGTTGAATATGAGGCAGAGGCGCTGGATGGAGTACCTCAAGGATTACGATTTTGAGCTTTTATACCACCCTGGTAAATTCAATGTCGTTGCAGATGCCTCGAGTAGAAAGAGAATCCATATGTCTGCACTGATGGTGAAGGAGTTAGAACTAATTGAGAAACTACGGGATATGAACTTAGAAGTGTAGGTGAATTCAGACCATTTTCGGTATGGCATGTTGAAGGTTACTAATGAATTCCTTGAAGAGATCCGAGTGGAACAGGGTAAGGATCAGGACTTACAATAGATCATCGGGTGGTTGGGCATAGAGAAAGGTAAAGAGTACAAGATGGGTGCGGATGGTCTCCTTCGTTACAAGAACAGGGTGTGTGTTCCATGGGGACCAAGGTTGAGGAAGAGAATTCTTGAAGAGGGCCACAAGATTCGTCTTAGGATACACCCAAGTATGACTAACATGTATAAGGATCTGAAGGAATCCTTTTGGTGGACAGGGATGAAGACAGACGTGGCAAAATTTGTGGCGTCCTGCCTAGTGTGTCAAAAGACTAAGATAGAATACTAGAGGCTTGGAGGTACACTAGAATCATTAGAAATTCCTAAATAGAAATGGGATAGTATATCGATGGACTTTGTGACCCATTTGTCGAAGTCTACAAGGGGTTATTATTACATCTGGGTGATTATCAATCGACTGACGAAGTGTGCTCACTTTTTGCCGATCAATCAGAAAATGTCAAAGGATCGATTAGCGGAGTTATATGTGAGAGAGGTGGTCAGACTACATGGAGTACCACCAAACATAATATCATATTAGTATCTGAGGTTCGCGTCAAGGTTTTGGCAGTCGTTGCAAGCTACCTTAAGTAGGCAATTACGGATGAGTTCAACATATCATCCTCAAATAGACGGACAGTCAGAGAGGACCATCCAATTCTTGGAGGACTTATTGAGAGCTTGTGTTCTGGATCACTTAGGCAGTTGGAGTGAAGTGCTTCCTTTGGTGGAGTTTACTTACAACAATAGTTATCACTCCAGCATCGGGATGGCACCTTATGAAGCATTCTTTGATAGGAGATGCAGAACTCCATTATGCTAGAATAAGGATGGTGAATTCATGGTACTTGGCCCTGAGTTTTTACAAATGCCCACTGACAAAGTGAAAATGATCCAGGAGCCGACCTACCCAGACCATGTAGAAATTCTATACCGACAAGAGAAGATGACCATTGGAGTTTGAAGTTCAAGACCATGTGTTTCTTAGGGTTACTCCAACCACTGGTGTCGGGAGGGTTCTCAAGTCGAGGAAGTTGACTCCAAGATTCATCGGGCCGTATCAGATTACTCAGAGGATCGACCTAGTGGCGTATGAGATCGCATTGCAGCCACACTTGGCCAACTTGCATAATATCTTTCACGTGTCATAGTTGAGGAAGTACATTGCAAGTCCCTCACATGTGTTGGAAGCGGGCGATATTCAGGTTCGAGAGGATCTGACGGTAGATACTGGACTAGTGAGGATTTTGGACTCAAAGGTTAAACAGTTGAGAGGAAAGGAGATCAAGACAATGAAGGTCCTTTAGAACGAAGTGACTAACGAGATTACCTAGGAGATGGAGGATATGATGAGACAGTCCTATCCACATCTATTTCTGGGTAAGTCCAATTTTCGAGGACGAAAATTTTATAAGTTGGGGGGAATGTAAGACCCGAGGAAATTAAATAATTAAATAAATAATTATTTAATAAATGCGGATAGTGGGAACCTTTAAGGCATTTAATGTTGGGAATTATGACGTGGTGTAGTATTAGCTCAAAAGAATGAGAGTACTTGATTGTGTTAAGAGGACTTGAGTTCGAGTCCTAAGTATGCCAATTATTTGTTAATTTAATCGTGTTATTATTTTTCGTGTATGCTTAAGACTAGAGTAGTAAGATAAAATCATATATAAGTAGTTATTACTAAGAAACATGAATTGGTTTGTTAGTTATGCATGTACTCGATAATTGGGAGGTTGTGGGTTCAAACCTTGGCAAGAGTAAAATCATAACATTTTTTATGCCTCGGGAATGAATTAAGGAGATGAAGAGCTAGAGATAGGTTCCACAAATCTGGACACAGACAAAAGGTTAATTAGACTTAATTAGGCTTTAAGGACCCAATTAAATGGCAAAATTAATTTAAGTTGTTTTTAAATTAATTTAATTATTTTTAGAGCTGAAAAGTGAGAAAAATTCACTTAATTTTCGTGTGGCTGCCAACCAAGAAAGTTTAGGACCCTAAAGAGTGAGTGAGGGGAGTGTTATACGGTTGGAAAAAGGTCTCAAGAGGGGAGATCAACTTTGGAGCAAAGAGGAACGTCATTAGAGCAATTTTAGTGGGATTTCCAGGTAGGGGAAGTTGAACTTGTGTATTCCTTTATGTAACATCCCGACTAGATATTATGAATTTAAATAATAAAATAAAGAAGTAAATAATAAAACTTCATTTATTATAACTGATATTCCCAAAACGCAAGAAAATTAAAAAAAACTTTTATTACTTTCATAATAAACCAAAATTCATAAGTATAAATAAGATTGTAATTATCCAAAAGTCCAGAATATTTATAATTACAATTTATTTGAAAGCATAAAAAAACTTCATAAAAGTTCTGATAAAATCTTCTCCCAAAACTAGCCTCGCTCCGTCTCTAGGCCTCACCAGATCCACTTGCAATAACATCTAAAAACATTTCTAGAGCTAACTGCACCCTTCTTTTCAGGTTTACACCCCCTTCTCTAATTTAATTTTCAATTTCTACTTTGCAACCCTCCTTTTTACTAAGTTGCACCCCTAATGTCACTTAAACTTTCGTCCACGAGATTGCGCCACGTGGTAATCCTCCACTTATTAAGTTAACCAATTAAAACTTGCCACGTCCTCAATCCCCCACTCACTAAAATAATCAGTCACAGTCTGCCACATCATCAATCCTCCACTAACTCAAATCACAAATCAATGTTTGCCACGTCATCATCTCCTTCCCAACACAAACCCTAACCCTAATCTCTCTTTCTCTCTTCCGCACCAACTCCATGCCGCAGCCGCAGCTGCAGCCGCCACCCCGACTCCGGCCGTCACCGCACCCCCGTCGGCCATCCCCCACCGCGCCAGCCCCCACCTTCGTGCACCACATCGCCAACCCGCCAACCCGCCAACCTCCGGCAACACCTCCACGCCAGCGTCCTCTTTGTCGCGTCGTCACCCTCCATTATCGCGCTGCCACCACCGTTCGAGCTCATCCCACTGCCATTGTCGCTGCACCTCACCATTTACGTCGCGCAGCCAACTGCTCGAACCGGAAACCCCCGCGCCACCGTGAACCACCGCTGCATCTTCTTCATCATGAAGCGCACACCAAAACCGTAGCCCCTCCATCTTTGCATCATGCCGGCATCACCATGCCTACAGCATTCTCGCACACGTCCAGACCCACCACTGCTGCACTAGGTCTGCTCTCGGAACCACCATTCAGCGGCACTCATGGAATCTACAGCAACCACGGCCACTCACAGAGCCACCACCAAACCCTAATTGCGGAAAGGAAATCTGATTTGGGAGAGAGACTACTTTCACACGTGGCAGCCTCTTGTTGGACAGTCAACGAGTCAGCACTGGTCAACCAATCAACTCTGGGCAAATATTTGGTCAACAGTGGTCCACTAGGATATTTTATACTATTTCTAGCAGGTGGTTCCTCTATAAGAACCCTAAATTGCCTAAGAGAGGAAAGAATCGTCTGGTGACAATTCATCGCCGACCAGACAATTTCTAGAAATTTTCCAGAATCACCACTTTAATTGGAATACAACAATTCATACAAAATCATACCAAATTCAGCATATCAATCAGAATTAAATTAATCGACGCATGAAATTACCCTATTTAGCATGTCAATCAAATTAAAATTAAAGTTAACGCGTAAAGCTTCCCTAACCTAGTCTCCTTTGCTTAGAACATTGAAAATTCTCCCTTGATCACCAATGGCCCTCTTTGGTTCTTCTCAACACTCTCAATCCTCACAAACACTAAATTTTCGTTCTCCCTTCTGCAACCACAATAACAGCCCACCAAAACCCTCTTTCTTACCTCTAATTAGCCTTTTAAAAGTGCTCTTAATGTGGTTTAATGGTCTAAAACAAAAATCCAATTAAATTATGGTTAATGTCCTTTAATTGATTGTCTTATGATGGTTTTCCAACCCTCTTTGGCGGCTAGGGTTTTCCTCTACCCTTTCATATTCAATCCAAAACTAAGTTTGGCAAAAATAAAGTTTAATTTGGGTTCTCCAAGACTTGAAGGGTGTGCTTAAATCTATGAGTGTCGTTCATGTGACTGTTTTTGGAAGCTAGATCTGTTTACTTTTCTTTATCTTTTGATGATTGATGAATGAATCTAAATCTTGTTTGTTCTATGCGTTGAATGTGTAGGAGTGCAGTAAATGTGCTTATGCATGTTGTTTCCTTGTTGTAGGGTTCATTTTCGTTTCTGGATGCGTGGGGTGGTTCTTTGTTTTCAATCTTTGCCTCAGCCTTGAGTAGTTTGGGTTTCTTTCCTTGCTCACATTAATTGGTTAGGAGTTAGATAGGGAAAAGGTTTGATCCATTTGTCTTGCTTTTCTTTGGTTGGAATGTGTGGGCGTTGTTTATAGTTCACCGTAGATGAGTGGTGGAGTACTTTAGATTTTAGCTATAACTCTCCATGTGTGGGGCTCATCGAGAGTTTATTCAGTCTTGAATCTTGTCCTATGCACACAATTGTGTTGCCTCTTCCATGGCTTAAGTTTCTCTTCCTTTTTGATTCTCGGAAGTTGGTTAATGGGGTCTGCAATTAATTTCGTTGAAATCACATGTTGGCTAGGTGCAACACATAGAGTGGAAGTGTGGTGCAGTTTGTTTTATATCATTTTATATCATATATCCATATTGGGGCACATGCATTTTGTTTAATCCCTTAGACATGTGGTAAAGTTTCGTAAATCTTTTAATATTATACATAACAAGTTATTCCATTTTCACGTAATGATTAAGTGCTGCAATATTCCTTTTCTCACCACAGCTACAAGTTTTGTAAAGAAACACCATTCCATTAATTCTGTCTCATCACATGTTTACTTGGTTTCATTGGTGGAGAGCCCACGTGTATTTTCTCTCACTTTTTATGCTTGAATGAAGATCACATACATTAGTTTAGTCCATATATCGCATTGTTAAGCCATCTCTAGCTCGGATAAGACACGTACTATCACATACTTGCACCAACTCTTGTGCATATTTCTCTACATTGTATCCAGTGAGACAAGGGAAGTTTGTCCATGGGTTAGAAAATTACTCCTTTATGTAGGTTGTATGGGAATAATCATCAAGTTGTATGCAAATTTATCTCTTCTTTCATCCAATCTTCTACTCATTTTAAGCGTTTTGTTGGGTACAACTATACGTGTGGAATAGGTAACTTTAAAAAAAACGTTGTTTTTCGGATTTTTTGCATAGTAGGGACCGTCGGGCGGTGGTTTCCTACCGGTAGGCGCTAGGTCTTGGTCTTTTTTTGTTGGGCGGCAAGATCGAGTCGTTGGATGACTACGACTTTTCTAGCCTGCACAATTTTTGTAAAACTGCGTTTCCTGATTCATTTACTGTCCGATTTAGCTGCATATTTGACAGACAATTCATAACATGTTTCTCTTTAGTTTGAATAGTGTGATCTTAGTTTGGATGTCTATAGCTCGAGATATATGATACGCATGATTGTTGGTTTGGAAGTCTTTAAAGTGCATGATCATTTAGTGATGATAAATTTTCAGCTTGGCATAATGCATTTGGAATGAATACAATGTTGATGACATTTTTTTGGAGTTAAATTCAATATGGCATGATTAATTGATAAAATAAAATGTGTAAGAGATTATTGTGAAACCTTAAGTGATGGTATAATGAATTCATGATGTATGTGTTTGTGTTGGATTGTGATCCAATCATGTGATTATGACTGGATAAGCATATTTGATGTTATGGATTATATGTTGAGTGCTTGGGGTTCTTTAAAACTTGCTCCAAAGGGCAAAAGAAAAACCATTAACAGTGACGCTATTGGTGGTGTGTCTAGCAAAATGGGGTGTGCTGCCATGCGATTAGGGAAAACTAGAGAAGCCTACAACGCATGGCACTTGGCAAAAAGGGTGATCCCACCAAGCGAAAAAGATTTGGCAGAGGCTTTGGAAAGCGCATGGCTCTTGGCAGCCTAAGGTATCCGCCAAGCAATCTGAAACTACTTTCCGCCTACTGACACGAGTGATGCGCCAGGCGGTTTCGGATGTAGCATTGGACTACGAGGAGGATTCTACACAGCTTTGGATGGAGGTCTTGAGGCGATGCTTTGCTGGGGGCCAATTACAAGTGTAGCTTATATTGGGGTAACATGTGGCCACTCGAGGTTGTAGCTTGGTGGTTTTGGAAGTCTAGTGCAGTGTACGAGATTGTGGCTTGTACGAATAGATTCCAGGAGATTGCCCTCCTCGATGTTATCCGATGAGTTTGGTAGTCTTGGGATAAATACGAACTATGGTTCATATTGGGAAACTCTACTTGGTGTTGCGGATTATGGTCATGATAAGATCATTCCCGTGTGTGGACTATAGGTGGTGGCATGTAACTGGATGAGCAAGTAGACACTCGTGGCAGCAAAGATCGATCAATGTAATCATCAAAGGGTGTAGAATCAAAAGGCGTCTAGAGGAAGATGTGAATGTTGGGTTTGACTATTGGGTTATGGTTAGAGTTATGGGTTAAAAATCATTACTTTATTGTATATTGTATTCTTTTATTTGAGGTCACCTTATCTGTGTGTGTTTGGCAATGATCATGTAACTTGTTACATGGGAGCAGATATTGATGTAGGTGAGCCTGTGGATACTTAGAGCCGGAGAGGGCCAGCTTGGGGACTTTTTCATGGATTTATTTTCCTATGGATTCTCTTATTTACTTTGTAATCATTTTTCATTAACTATTTGGATCATTGTAAGCGTTGAACACATTCATGGATTTGATTTTTGGCGCGTATAAATTAAATTTTAAATTTTCCCACGCTTTTGGGAAAGTATTTTATTAATAAATGTAGAATAATAGCATTTCTATTTTTTTAATTCTAAATAAGTAATATCCGGCTAGGACGTTAAAGTGGTATAAAAGCATATCAATCATGTAGGAGTGAGTGCGAATGGATTATATGTGCAAGGAAAATATCTGGCAAAGGGCAATTGCATGAGAATTGATGAACGAAAGTGTTGTTAGAGTTTAGGGCTCAAATAGGTGTTGAAGAATTCTGGAAAATTTTCAGAATTTGGATCCACCGCCTAGCGGGATCTGGTTTGCCACCAGGCGCAAGCGTATCAATGTAAGCAGAGAGTGTTTTGTGAGGTGGAGGTGTGCAGAATTGGAATTGTATTGTGCATACTATAGCTTAGGCAGAGATAATATCATAATAGGTAAATTATATGATAATTAGGGGTTAATAGAGGTAAATGTGGTTGTAATTGGCGATACCCTTGATAATCGGTTAAGGGTTGGAAGGAAAGAAAGGGTGCAACTAATGATTAGATATAACTCGATTATGACCTCAATTAGTAGCATGATTATGTTATGGGTAAATCATAGTAGTTGGAGTGTACTTGGACTTGATCACATAATGAAAGAAGTTTCATAGTAGAACACTTAGCTAATCAAATATTGGTTGGAGTAATGGAATGTATTGTGTGGTATCAGAGAGAAATTAGTTGTTGTTTGGAGTCTCTAGAAGTGGAATCAACTTGTGGTGAAACTTAAGAGTGGTAAACTTAACAATTGTGAAATTTATAGATTCCGAGGAATATATTGGTTAGGTAATTATGGATGCTTAATGGATGTTTGGATTCTTTAGTGGTGCTATGGAGTGCCATTATATTGTGCTGAGATACGTGTGGGACGATTAGGTTCATGGGAACCTATCTCAAATTGCCAAAAAATAGTAGTCTGGACGCTACTGGTGTGACGTCTGGCAGCACAGGGTGAGTCGCTAAGCGATAGTAAGGCCCAAGAGAGCCCTGGAACGCCCAATGCCTAGAGAAGGGGATAATTCTGTCAGACGATAATAACCAACAATGGCCATTGGAGCGAATGGCGCCTGGTGATGAGAATGGTCCCACCAAGTGATACTTGTACAATCAGAGATTGTTGGGGCGCTTTGCGCCTAGCGGCAGACAGGCTCCGCTAGGCGGTCAGCAACTAGTTTTCGCCTGGCTGCGCTAGGGTTGAGCCAGGTGATTATGCAGGAGCAGTGATTTGTTTCTTCGTGTGGTGCATGGTCTACAAGGCTTTGGATGAATACCTTAAGGATGGACTTTGTTGGAGCATTCCTGGAATGTGGCTCGGAATGGCATCCCTTGAGTTGTGACTCGGGATAGAGGGTAAACACGTGACATTCCTTTAGTTGTGGCTTAGAATGGTGAGTGTTACCAATGTGAGTGTGCAAGTTGTGGCTCGTACAGAATGTCTCACTCAATTAAGCAATTGTAGGTTGTGGCCAATGATGCGCTAATCTTGCGTCAGGAGTACGAACTATGGTTCGTATTGGGAACTGTTAAAATCAGATCTATCTAATAGCTCAACCCAGAAAGGGATCAGAATTGATTAATAAGTCTTTCACTTGGTTAAGTGGAATCTTGAAAGAATCTTTAAGTCTTATAACTCAATTAATCAATTTCGCAGTTCTGTATTAATGGACTGTTTAATGCAATTAAGAAAGATTGTAAGAGAAGAGATAAATCTACCAATCAAGAACTCCCACTAGGAGCAATGCATCCACACAATTGCACCTAGGCCTACACTTCACACAATGAAGCAACTGTAATCAGAAATACAATAAAAAAGAATCAAGAAACGAATACATCTATTGTTGTGCAGATTTGTCAATTTGCTCATAGATTTAAGCTAGACCCATCAAGGTAGAATCAACCATCAATCTCCTTGAATCTTCACTTGAATGATCTTTAAGAATGCTTAAGAACTCTGTGAATCTTAGAGGGCTGTTTCTCAGAATGTTTTTCAGTGATTTGTAATTTTTTTCCAGACTGAAACAAATTTCAGAAAACACTTTTATACAGAGTTCTCTGTTGTCATTAATGGATTAGGAATTTACCTAATTGATTATCGTGAGTGTATTTTCACTACCTTAGTGCAGTACTCACAGCTAATCCATTAGTTAATGCAGGCTTGATTTACATATGATAATTTCATACTAACAGCCTAATGCACAGCCTAACTACAACAGGACTAATTCTAAATTGGTAATGCACATGAAGTGTATCCTTGGACATCATCAAAACCATCTTCATATGAGTTGAAGTAGCTCCCCCTTTCACCAATCTCCCTATTTTTTATGATGGTCAAAATATGTCCTGTAACATAGCAGCATTATGTGTCCTGCAATACAGAAACAAATAGCTTTCTCCCCCTTTGGACATTAGCAAAAAGAGCATAGGGGTGTAACACAACCAAACCAGCACATACCATGAACATCACAGAGTAACAATACAAAGTATGACAATAATAACAATGCAGTAGGTGAAATCAATAGCACATGTTAACATCTGAGTGCAGACAGCCATAAATCAAATCAGTAATTAAGTATTGCAATATCAGTTTAAATCAATAGTGCAGAAATTTATGGAAGTATAGAGCAAATAGAAACCAAGACCAATGGGATGGATAAACAGATCCAACAACAGGAATATCAGAGTGCATACAGGAAGTTAAGGATTACAGTACTAGCAGATGACTAATCTAATGAATTATGTAGTGTTCAGAAACAAATTAGCCATAGCAGAAAAACGATAATCCATTAGAGAATTACCTAATGGATTAATTTATGCAGAAATATGAAAAAATGTTCATTTTACTTCCTTTTTAGTGAACAAACATGCAGTAAATTCAAAATACGGGAGTACTTCAACCAAAAATTATACTTGATCACAATAGAAGAGGAACTTTTCACCTTGGCAATGCCTAAAATTTGACCTTTGTTATTATCACCTCTTGTAACATGACCATTAATTGGCTTTGTAAGATATCCTGCAGAAGTTCTTCACATCTCCTTTCATGTGTCTTCAGCATCCATTATATAGAAGCTACATTGTTTTCTTTGCATCAAGACACACCTGAAACAAAGATTAAAGAGAAGATGCAGGTACTCAATTGAACTTGGGTCCTTTCATGTTAGTGGTTTGAGGTGTTCCTTTAGGTATCCATTTGTACTCTCCTTTAGGAACCCCACAATTTTTAAAATAGCAGGAATTTGATGCATGACCAAGTTCAGAACAGTAGGAGCAAATGACAGCTGTTGGTTTACTCATATTTAGAAAACACTACAAGAAAAATCGCTATTACCTACGATAAAAATCTGTAGATAAGTCAAAAAATCCGTAGGTAATGTAATTTTATCTACGGATTTTCTACAGACAAAAATCCGTAGGTAAAACAGTCGTAGCTAACTTTACCTACTGATAAATCTGTAGTTAATTACCTACCGATACATCCGTAGGTAGTTACCTACCGATAAATCCATAGGTAGTTACCTACCGATAAATCCGTAGGTAAGGTGCTCGTCAGCTTTTATGATAATGGCTTTATTCTGCAACAATTATACAAGTCTGAACATTAAAGTTCATCATAAAGGTCCATAATATTATGGCTTTGCATAAAATTTTTATAATATCTATAACTAAGTCATAAAGCAAATAATTTAAACATACCAAAGTTTAAGCTAACAATGTCAACAATCTAAACATTTTAAAATACGATAATCTGAATATGTTTGTCTATACATGGAGATGAACTTGGTAACACTAATACTCAACCTTTATACAAGGATACAAAATGATTTTGCACTTATCAATATATGTTATTTAGTAGGGAAAATGATATGAATAAATTGACACATGTTTTTGCTAGTTTTGACTACTGAAAGTTTCAATCTTTAAAATGTTCGGAAGTTGTTTCACAAAGTTGATATAGGACACAACAACATTGTTTGACTTCTACGATAAAGTGTTGGTGTCGATATTCAACTTACTCCCTCAACTCTTAATACTTTAACACTTTATATTTAGTAGGATATTACTTAGATGTATTATTATCCAAGTACTAAATTTATTACATGTTGACCACAAATTCCCTTTTTCTCACCTTTACCCTTGCTAACATTTTTTTTTCATGTTTGTCTAATAATCCTTCAAAAACTATAAAGAACACAAAAGGTGTTAATGAGTCTCTTTATCTTTAGCCTTTTCTTGGTTTGAATTCCTGAGTTAAACTTTCATCGATAAGGATTGGAATGTTGATGATTACAGATAACTCTTCTTCTAGTTATTCACTTAGTGCAAAAACCAAATATTTCCATCATGTAATATATGTATACCCAATTGACTAACTTCAAGTTTCCTCATAATCAACTTTTACAATGATGCAACTTTTCTTTCTACATCTTAGTTCTTCCACTGTTTCATTAACAACTAGCACATATTTGGTAGTCCTCAACCTCACGAAAACTAACTAGGTTTGATAAATTACTTAGGTAAGAATATTTTTAATCTCTTTCATAGATATAAGTTTATATTCATCGAAGCCTTCAAAATTATTGGTCTTAGGTATTATTTCAAGAAGGATGTATTGCTTTTGTGTTGTCATTTCCCACACAGAAAAGTATTTAATGTAAATACTTTTGTTTTAGTATTCTCCTAAAATTTCTTCATGAAACTAAAGTTCAACCCATATGGACCAAGGCTTTTACCACTCTCATAGTTTCATAGTACATCTCTAATTTCTACCTTTGAGAATCTACTTCTTATTATCATGGTTTTTCTCGTGGGTGGTGTAATGTTGGGGAAAAATTACATAAATGGGAAGGTTTGAAAAAATTACAGAAATACGGTAAGTCGTGCTCAAACAAGACGACTTCAAAAGGAGAAGTTGTGCTAGATTAACAACGACTTCACAAATTCTGAACTGAAGTTATGTGAGAAAAGGATGACTTTCAATTTCTTTTTTTATTTCAAATTATACGTCGTGTTGGATAGACACAACTTTAGTGTAAAAGTTGTTAAACTAAAGTGGTTAGGAGTATTCACGACTATCAATCTAATCTAGTATGGAAAGTAGAAGTCATCCTTTTGTGAAACGACTTCTGTAGAAGCTAGCAACAAAAATGTTATGCTTATGGAGCACGACTTTGATGGTGTTAAAGAAAATTATGTAGAAGTCGTGCACCCTTAACAATAATATAAAATGTGTTTTAGTTTGGGCAACACAATTTCATCACCCATTTACTTGTACTTTGCAAGAAAAACGTTATAGGATATCACTACAATAACATTTATCAAATAGGGTTTATGGTCCTAATTTTTTCTAACCTTCAAATATGAACAAATATTTTATGGGTTGTCAAAGACAATTGGGAAATTAAATAAAAGTTTAGAAAATGTTTCTTCATATTTATCATTTTAGGTAATTACTCAAATCGATAATGTTACCAATTCATGAAAAGATCTATCGTCTTTTTCATTCATCAGATTGGAAGTGAGTTACATCATTGCTTAGTAAGTGAAAAAAAAAAAGGTTGTTACAATAAAATAAAATTGTTACCTAAATGTGTGAAAAGAAGCTCAAAACTTTACAAACATGACTGTAAAATATAACATTAGTTTAAGAGTATTATTCTCGGCCGAAAGTGTTCTCTTCAAAACTCTTACTCAACCAGATAGCAGTTTTCCTTGGGGAAGCTTTCTTTAGCACAAATGGATTTAATAAAAAGTCCAAGTTCTGCATACTTTTCTTGTTACAGTAATCTTTCATGGTTAAGTAAACTGGTATTGGAGGAGGACACAGCTGAATGGCACAACTTCGTGAGAACGACAATGATGCTCTTGTATGGACAAGAAGCTACAACCATGGACTTATAATTTCATTATATAAAACATATTTTATATTAGTTAAAAGGGTATACATACGACTTCTACATAATTTTCTTAACTCCAAAGTCGTGCTCCGCAAGCGCAGCTTCCTCCTTCCCAACATTCCACAAAAGTTATTAGGATTTCATTGGATTTCAGCGCCCTCAATGGATCCTTACCTGTTTTTACTTTATTTGGCTGAAATAAATGATATGAAGGGTAAAATACAAACATCATATGGAATCATTTTGCTTTTAAACAATCACGTGATCACCATAAATCGTTTTTCAGTGGGCCATCCATACCACCTAAGATAGACACCCATGTGCATGGAACAAGTGACGTGCAAGGAAGAAAATGCCACGTGTACTATTCCTGGTTACTCCGGAAAATAAGCCACCCGGCAAAGCATGTGCAACGAAGTTAATGTTACTGACATTTTCGCCTATATTTAGCAACATTATTTCATGCTTATTCTTCCACATCTCTTCAAAGATTACAGTCATCAGGATCATAAATTTAAAATGTCTTATAAAAAATTTAAAAGTAAAGTGTACAAATTTTGTTTTGGAAATATATCTTTTAGCTATAAACTAAATGAAAAATATTAATTACATTTAAAACTTGAAGAAAAAAAATTATTTTAAAGGTAAGATCCTACCATGAGACTTAAGAAAAAATATTTTTAAGGTAAGATCTTACCATGAGACTTAAGATTTTACTATTATAACGGACATCATTTTACAAGAGTTGGATGATAGGATTAATGTTATTTTTTTTATTATAGATTTTTTTCTTCAACACTTATTTAAGATGTTCTCTTTTTTATACAGAATTAATGGTGAAATTTAAGTTGTTAGTCATTAGGGTTACAAATTTATTTATCAATTTATAAAATAAAAAATTATTGGTCATTAAAATAGTTATTATTATGAATGAAAAATTATAATTAGTTTTTAAATTAATTTTTATAATTTAGCTACTAAGGTTTTAGTTATCAAAAAAAATTTGTCACTGAACTTTAGCTACTAAGGTTTTTACTACCAAATGAATTGGTTTCTAAATTAACTAGTCCCTAATTAATTAATGATCAATTTAGTGATCAATTATAATTTTTTATCCATAATAGTGATTTTTTAGTAACCAAAATTTTTTTATTTTGTTAATTAGTATCTAAATTGGTTATTATAATGACTAATAACTTTTAGTTACTGATGAAACATTTTCATTCTATTATGGTGTATTCCTTCAAGGTGTTTTCCTCTTACTCTTGTCTAAAGCTCTTACTCTTGTCTAAAGAGTATTAAAGAGTATGTGTGATCGAGAGGACACCTTAATACTAAATTAGTTCAGATTTTGATACAATAATAAATAATAAATGAATAACTAATGAGCAATACCTACTTGAATTAATAATTTCTTAATTAAGGAGTCTTTAGTTGATTTGATTTCTAATTATAAGTATCTCAATTGTCTTATGATATTATTAGTGTTTTAAGTTTCACTATCATTAGCTAATTATAATTATATCAGTTAATGCGCATATATTAATCTTTATCATGTTGAGATATTAATACTTAATAGATAAAAATAAAATTTATTTTATTTTTATTAATAAAACAGACATGTTTAACATGAGTTTATTTTGGAATAAGATATATTTACGAGATAATTATCATATATTTTAAATGATAATTAGATTTATTAATGAATGAAACATTAAAAAAAATATTAAGTTTTTGAGTTTATAAAAAGTATAAATATATCAATCTCTAAATTTTCTAAATATTATAAAATTTATGATTTAATATCAAAATATTATTTGAAATAGAATTTGATATTAAAATGATTTGATGAAACATAACTACAAATATATAATGATCTTATTTTCCTTTGATTCACCTATTGTTTCTTATATTCATATTGATGTGGTCAACAAAAGACGAAAAGCCTGAATAATCGGACTCATGTCTTTGAAAATCTCTCCCATTACATTCTCATAAAGTCTTAAAGACGGAGAAAAGAGAGAAGCCATCTGAGTCTAGGGATCTGTGATGATGGAATCAGAAGAACCAAAGCTGGGGTCTTCTCTTCTCACTGAATCTGTGAAAGAAATAGCAAAGGAGGTAGTAACCACAGTTCCAGAGAGATACTTTCAATCACAAATTCACCCTTCAATCTCATTCAACACACACTCTTTGCCACACCTTCCTGTCATTGACCTAAACAAGTTGTTGTCTGAAGAAGTTAAGGGTTCTGAACTTCAAAACCTACACTTCGCATGCAAAGAATGGGGTTTTTTTCAGGTTTGCTCCTTCATCTTTTCTTTTCCATATCATCACAGTTAAGTGTTTTCTTGCACATATCCACCCACCCAATTACCTAAATATATTGTATTATAAATATGGCTGAGAATAAATTCACAAACTATAAGATGTAAAAATAATCTTTTAAGGAGTGGATTTGGTTATATTTTAAGTTTTTACTAAAATAAAACTTTATTTTTACTAAATTTTTAAATAATAACTAATTTTAGAAATGAAAATAATTAGTATTTATAATAACTAATTTAAAAATTATTTTATAAATTTAAAAATTATTAGTAATTAAAATAATTTTTAAATTAATTTCTAGATTGAACAACATGTTTCTAAATTAATCGACAACACTAACTATAAAATTTTGACTACCAAATAAATTTATATCTAAATTAGACTCTATTAGAAACCAATCTAAATATCAACTTCTTTTAAAATTAAAATTTGGATAATAAATATTAATAATGAATAATACACCTTTAAGCGAGAACACGGGAGACACGAGGTGGTCTTCACGCACCTTTGACCGAGCACTGTTTTTAGGGATATGATTTGTGTATGACCAACTATTAATAACGCGTAATAACTCTTTTGTCTTCTTTTCCTTCATGTTTTGTTTTGTAAATACTATTATTAGTCCTTTCTTAAAACTTAGATTAAGGATGTTTTTGATTTCGGTCTGGTTATTCTGACGATAATGATTTGATGTTCTGATTATGACATCAGATATATAATACATTAGTAAGATTATGAAGTTAATTTATAAAATGTGTCATGTCAACATAAACCGTTATTAACAATTAAAAAATAAGTAAAAAAGTAATATATATTTATTCACTATAAAATAATAAGAAAGTATTTAAGAGGATTATAAAAAGATTGTGGTTATGTAATCCAGGTGGTTAATCATGGAGTTGGCATGAAATTAATGGAAGATGTGAAGAGAGGTGCCGAAGAACTGTTCAAGCTTTCAATGGAGGAGAAGAAAAAGCTTTGGCAAAAACCAGGGGAAATGGAAGGGTTTGGTGGAATTGTAGGTTCAAAAGAAGGTTCATCAGATTGGGTAGATTTGTTTTACATTCTAACACTTCCAACTCATTTAAGGAATCAACATCTATTCCCTAACATACCACTGCCATTCAGGTTATCTCATTTTTATTTTTATTTTTATTTTTATTAAATATATTTTTTATTTCTTCATTTTTAGAAAAAAGTAGAATCAATTTTTCTTCAAAACTTTGGATTAATTTAAGTCTTCGTTTTCAAAAATGTATGAATTTAACTTTTTGATTCAAATTTTGTTAAGTTTATTTTTATGTTTTAAACGTATTTCTTAATTAACACTGAAACTGAAATGTGTCAAATAGTATAAACAATTATGAAACATGTTTAAAATATCAAATAAATTTAACAAAAATTGATAAAAATTATTAAATCTATATATTTTTAAAGTTGGAGAATTAAAATGGATCAAAATTTGAAAGATGGATTAATTTCAATTTTCAGTTAAAACACGTTTATCCATTTTCTTTATTATTGTTTATTTATTTTGATAAAGTAAATAAATATTAATCGTTAAAACAAAATCATTTATTGATGATGGGTACAGGGAAAATTTAGAGGATTATTGTATAAAGATGAGGGAGATTGGCATGAAGATTTTTGTCCTTATAGGAAAAGCACTTGGTATTGAAGTAAGGGATATTAAGGAGTTATTAGGTGAAGGAGGGCAATCAATAAGGATGAATTATTATCCTCCTTGTCCCCAACCAGAAACTGTTCTTGGCCTAAAACCTCATACCGATGGATCTGCCCTAACCATTCTTCTCCAAGCCAATGAAGTGGAAGGGCTTCAAATAAACAAAGATGGAACATGGGTTCCTATTCAACCCCTCCCAAATGCTTTCATCATTAGTCTTGGAGATGTTATGGAGGTAAGTAATTAAAGTTTAATTGGCAAAGTTTTCTTTTTTAATCTTGATCACATTCACATATATTTCATTGGTATATTGGTTTTAGAGCAAACATTTGTTACTCTGTTTTCAAAATCTTTATCAGTACGAGTGATTATTGGTTTGGGTTATCTCATTACTCAATTTGACCTAATTCAGTCCATATAGATTGAACTAAGTTTTATTTATGGTTTAGTCAAATCTGTCTCCATCCTAACTAGCTCATTATTATAAGTGACCTCAAATCTAACATGAAAAATATTCTTATATATTATGAACAAATTGTGTTATGTTTTTTTTTTCTCTTATACCTTAAATTGGTTTAGACAATGAATTAAGTTATTATTAGAGCTGTTAAAATGAGTTAGGTTAAATTTTTTTTACAAATTTAATATGGGTTAATTATTTACCCAGTCCACTTAGAATTCAGTTCACTTGGGTTGAACCTATGGTGAGTCAGGTGGACTCACCAACTCATAAATACAGAATCACACAAGTGTTTTTTTATTATGTTGGGTTTTGTATTTGGGTCAGGTTAGGTTATTTTTTTTTAGCTAACACATTGATATTTTTGTGATTTTGGTTTGTATTTAACATCCTTTTGGATTGCATTTGAATTTTATTGACGTTTATTTAGATTTTAATTAGAAACTATAATTTAGTTTTTTTGATATTAAAGAAAAAAATTGTATTTTTTTTAATTAAATGAGTCAATGAGCCAATGAGCCAACCCATTTAACTCTCCAATCCGTGGTGGGTGGCCAGATTCAAATTTTTTTGACTCACTAATAAGTGAGTTGGGTTTGATTGGATTGATTCACTAAGTGGCCAACTCGGGGTGGGTTGGATTACCTGTTTTTGACAACTCTAGTTATTATTGAAACCTTATATTAATTTTTATAAAGTTTGTTTTATTTTTTAATTAAGTTAATAGTTAAAAATTAGAATTTAATAAAAGTAAGTTTTTTTTTATATTATTTTGATATAGTTTACTCGACCAAATTTAATCCGTTCAATGGTGAATTGGGTTGAATTGCCTAGAAACTCAATTCAATCCAACCAAAAAAAAAATTAGTGGATTGGATATGGGTTTATGTAAATCCTACCCACCTAATCCTTGAACAATCCTAATTATTAAGGAAGGTAGAATTATATTTTATTTTTTTAGTAGACATGATTTTGGTTCATTGGGATATAATTTTGGCTCATCAAAATTGATTGATAAAATATTTACAAGGTGAGGACTAAGTGAAGTACATGAAGTTAAAGAATCATACTAAAAAAGGTTATTGAAACAAATGATTTAGTAATAATTCCATTTAAGAATTAACAATTTTAGTACTGATGACAAACAATTCATTTAAATAAAGTGGTAAGTTATTAATTTTACAATACCTCTATCCATTTAAAAATATCTTGTAGGGTTTCTTCATATCAGTTTAAAATTAAAGAATTAGTATGAACAGATTTTACATCACAGCACTATTATTTTCCTTAGTAGTTTTGAACCATAATAGATGCATGGTTTGACAGGTAATGACAAATGGAATATATAGGAGCAGCGTGCATCGAGCAGTGGTGAACTCTGAGAAAGAGAGACTCTCCATAGCCACATTCTATGGTCCAGGGTGGAGTGATAGCATAGGTCCAGCACCAACTCTTGTCACTCCCCAAACACCACCTTTGTTCAAAACAATTGCTGTTGCTGATTTCTACAAGGGATACCTTTCACCCCAGCATTTTGGCAAACCAAAATCATATATAAATAATGTTCTCAAGATCCAAAATGAGCCAACTCCTACCTAGATTCAATTTCTTCCTTTCATTCAGGGAAACAATTGAATACAATATTTGTAATTACGTCACACCAGCGGTGGACTTACATGTAACTAGGAATGTCAAAAATATCCGTACCCGCGGGTATCCGCGGATAAAACCCGCAACGGGTAGGAAATGGATATTAAAAATGGATACCCGCTACCCGCGGGTATGGGTATTTTTGATGCCCGCATGTTAACGGGGCGGGTACGGGTATCATAGTATTCGTACCCGTGGATACCCGTACCCGCTAAACTTTACCTTATATATATATATATATAGTAAACAACATTATGAGTCTTCATTCAATAATGGTGGTCAGATTCTTACCCCACAAATGAGTAAATTACTTCCATATACTGTGGAGGCATTGATGTGTCTCT
>Ga0214544_1001304_pt1 | contig 51084 bp, 26 predicted proteins | sample CNSS3metaG_FD_160074 | JGI IMG/M metagenome (GOLD analysis project Ga0214544, IMG submission 160074) | Root nodule microbial communities from cowpea collected in UCLA plant growth center, Los Angeles, California, USA - CNSS3 | ecosystem: Host-associated > Plants > Roots > Nodule | place: USA...
CTGCTCTCACGGGGTCGAAGTTACCGGCGAGGACGGGGGCGATGGTATCCACACAGAGCGCCGGGTTATCGGTGCCGCTGCAGAATTGTGTAAGCTCAGGGGGGACAGGTGCGGCTAGAAGGTGGCGGGCGGAGGCGACGGTGGATAGGAGGAGGCAAGAGAGTGCTCCGATGAGGATAAGGGTTTTATTGAATCTGAACTGATCCATTGTCTCTCCTCCTTGATAGAAGCGCGTCTTCTTCTTAGGGTAGAGAAGCGTCTTCTTCTGAGAGTAAGCGTCTTCTTCTTGGAGAAAGAGACAACGGATCAAATCGGGTTGCATTTTGTTCCAGGTATGGACGGGTTTTTATAGCTCATGTTTTCCATTATTTGCCTTCTTCTCCACACAAAACCACCGGCTCACCCCGTAAAACTCACCTATATGCACTAATCAACTTATGATTTTCGTATGTTTCCTTCTAAACGGACCCTAAATTAAGGGCTTGAATAGTAACTAAATTTGCCCATAGACTTCGGTTTACCAAACTTTTAATTATGCTTTTAATTTTTTTTTTTAATTATATACAGTTCAAAACCTTTTAATTTAATATCTAATCACTAACATTGCAAAAAATTCCTTAAACACTACTTGTGTTGTGTGACATTCTGGCGTCGACACCCTAATTCCCCTCTCAATTTTCTCTTTCAAAATGATAAAATATTATATCAATAATAAATATAATGAAAAATTGAAACAGAATAATAATATATGTAATTATTAGATGATTTTATAAAATATAAAAGTTGTTAAACATATCATAATGGGAGATCATGACTGATAACTACACTAAGTAATCATTATAACATTTAGCTTCGTGATAGCAGTACAATGGGAACACAATGTCCATCTTTTAAACTCAAGAAATGTTTATATCGACTTTGTTTTAATGTAAATTATTATAATATTATGCTAGTATTTATATTTGACACAGAGTGATAATAATGAAAAAAAAGTATTATTTACATTTTTAAATTATATATAAAAGTGGTACATCCATAAAAATTTAATTACAAAATTATAGAATTGTAGAAACTTTGTTAAAAGCTTGACAAAACTTCAAAGGCCTACTTAATAATTTAAACTAAAACAAAAATTTTGAGGCCAAATTCACCAGAGAAGTGGTTAATAATCGGTTTAGATCCATTGATGTACCATTGAGAAAGGATAGGAGGCGTATTCTTCACGTTTGGATAATTGGTTAAAAAAATTATATGACATCAATAATTACCATTTGACAGTCTATTATAAAAATGAAATAGTCCTAACAAAAATAAACTTTTGTATTTACAAAGAGAAAATAAAATAAAAGATACTAAAAAAATAGTATTAAATGGGAGTAAAAGCTTTTTGAATTTTCAAAGTATTAAATGGTTATGTGCAAAGATGCAAATACCTCGGGTGGTATTGAACACAATTATATCTTTCAATTTCGGCCACTGTCCACTCACAGCAACGAAAGAAAGACAAGATTGATATTATGAAATTCATTATGCCTTTCTTTTAACAAATTGTTATATGTATTTTGTCTAGACATACATGTTGAAGATCCACTTACAAGAGTGTTAAGCACAAACAAATGATTCACATAATCAAATTATGTGTACATGCATGTTATTAATATTATATTTTTAACTGATTATGTAATTGACCATAATAGATTATGCCTCTACCAATAATCAATTATGATTTGTTCAAAACTTGCTTACTCTATACATGGTATTAATTTAAGGAAATAAGGTAAACCTACTTTTTAAATTATCAAATTATATTGATATTTAATATATTTGAAACATGGATAAAAAAATATGAAATGCAATTTAAAATGTGTTTTATATTTGCAAATTTAACGTCTAGTTCTTACTTTTTTTATTTGTAATTTTTATATTATAATTATTTTTTTTAATATATATATATATATATATATATATATATATATATATATATATATATATATATATATATATATATAATTAACTTTCAACTTTTAAGTAATTTCTTAATATTTTTTTTAATTTCACAAAATAGTTATTCCATAGTTAATCACCATTATATTATTTATTTATATTTTTTAAAACTTAATTAAGTTTTAAATCCTTCATAGATGTGTGCATTTTTAATTGTGCCTCTATAATACTCGGTTCTAATTTTGTTGATTAATTGAGTGACTTAACTCAATTGAAAAATATAAAGTTTTGATTATTCAATAAAACAACAAAAGGAACTCAATTAAAATACACACATTTATAAGAGACTTGAAATTTAATTAAGTCTTTTTTAAGACTTGAAGTCATATCTGGAGGTTTATTCAATTTGATCTTTAATTTTCTTTTTATCATGAATTCAATCCGTAATGTTTAATGTGTCCATTCTCTTGAATTGATATTAACATCGTTTTGGAAGTCTTCTCTCTAAGGAACTCGCTTTTGCTCTGGTGAAACAACCTCCCCCAAGCCCCATCGTAGGGCCACACAAAAGTAGTGAAACAACACCGTCATACTGCTCTAGACCACCACCTTCTCCTCGTACTGTGTCCGGCCCAACGTCCAATGCAACGTCGCCAACATTGCAGTAGAGCTCCACCTTCCCGTCGTGCCTGAAGGAGAAAAGCGTTCCCATCACAGCCTGGCCCAATTTCTCCTCCAGACTCCTAACCGTAGCGATGAACATAATAGGGGAAAAGAAGAAAGAGTTTGGAGAACTTGATCCAATTAATTCGCATTAGGGCACTCCGGAAGCTTAAGCTCCTTTTTCTTCCTCCCACTATTGATGTTACAAATCATCGCTATTGGGGACGCAATTGGCTTGCCACAATTTCAAACCATGACAGATTTCCTTGAGAGCTCGAAAATGTGAGGTTTGACCTTGATCGTGATAAGGGATGATGAAGATGAGGCCAAAGCCATTCTGTTTTCTTCTTCTCGGCAAAAGGTAACAATTTGATTGATATCTGATGTAACTCAAACTATGTCGCCAGAGTTGAAGCGGAAGGAAATTGACAGAAATCCAAAATAAACTTGAAATCGACTCATGATTCGCCCCATGTTTTCCTCTCACTGGAAAGTAAACACACATACACAAATCGCAGCTAATGCAGAAAACTGACGCTCATGGTGCCACTTAGAGTTCACGAAACTGTACGAGGAAATTCACCCAAACTTTCATGGGATCGATACTATGCCCTCTCAGTGGCTACTACAATATACTACGAGAATTGATCACAGTGAAGCTATGCGGATATATATATTTATAATTAAAAAGGCTTTTGATGCCAATCTGTAAAAACAATCTAGATTACACATATATACAAAATTCATCCACACGTGAAAACACTGTCTCGTAGGGGAGGAAAGGATGGTGGTTTACCGAGGAGGATGGCAAAAGAAAGAATCCTCTCTAATCAGCAACAACACCACCAGTTATGTTTTCCACCTTCAGCTATGGGAAAGAAAACTTCTCAAAAATCATGGTGTGAAAACCTTGGGGTACACATTCATGGTTAGCTTGTTCTTCCAAGCATTTTCATCGTCCTTCATGAAGATCTTCCGAGAAAACAGCCGTCCTCGAAATGTTGTCATGGTCAAAGGCACTTAGACCAGAGTAAGGACCCGAAGAAAACATTGAAGAAGTCCCATCAGACTCATACGTGGTAGAAGACTGTCTCATGTTGGGTCGTGTGATGGATGAGGTTAACACAGGATCATGACTTTCTGTGATCCGCTGCACCATTTTAAGTGACTGTACCACTTCACCCATTGTAGGTCGTTGGCTTGCTTCAGGAGCAACACAGGCTGCAGCAATAGTGCAAACACGTACAAAATCTTCTTTTGGATACCTTCCCCCAAGCCTTGGATCAGCAAGTTCTTCCAATCGATCCTTATCCCTAAGAATAGGTCTTGCCTGAAAGGGATAACCACGTAATTAGTGTATAATCAACATAAAACTCCAAATGAAAATTTTGAACTCAGCGAGGGAATGCCAAGGTATGAGTCTAACCCATGTAACAAGGTTCTCTTGTCCAGTTGGCTGTGACATATCCACTGGTTTCCTTCCGGTCAACAGTTCCAGCAAGACAACCCCATAACTATAAACGTCACTTTTAACAAGAAGATGCCCAGTCATAGCATACTCAGGAGCTACATACCTACATAAAAATTTGATTTCATCTTAAAACTAAATTAAATGGAAATAATAGTATAATACAAGAAAGAATAGAATGAGACTAACCCAAATGTGCCCATGACTCGAGTAGATAGATAATTGGCCCTGCCTTCAGGTGCCTGTTTAGCTAGACCAAAATCTGCAACTTTAGCATTAAAGTTGTTCTCAAGTAATATGTTGGATGCCTTGAAATCTCTGTGTATAACACAAGGCTGTGAATCTTCGTGCAGGTATGCAAGTCCTCTTGCAGCATCAAGGGCAATCTTCATTCTAGTGTCCCAATCCAAAGGGCAATTTATTCCCAGGGGACCTAGGACAAGTCAGGGCCAGTTTCAATTAAGCATAATATAATAGTTTCAGAAACAACACTGTTGTAAAAAACACGTACAAGACGACAAAGCTGATATGAGAAGCTATATTACCATGAAGCCAAGCCTCTAAACTTCCATTCGGAACAAGCTCATAGCAAAGTAGATTTTGTGATGAGTCACGATTACTATAGTATCCCACTAGTTTTACAAGGTTACGATGATGCAGCCGACTAAGCATCTCAACTTCAACCAAAAATTCTTTGTCACCCTGTTGCCCTCCACTAGTAAGCCTCTTAATTGCAACAGCAGTTCCATCATTCAAGACACCTTTAAAAACTCTACCAAAACCTCCTTCTCCAAGTACACTTGCTAATTCAAAATTATTGGTAGCTTCTTTCAGTTCTTCATAAGCAATAAAGCGTGTACTGGTTGGATGGGGAAGAGACCCAACAGCTGGAACTGTGTTTTCAGTCCTTGGCTTTTCTGTAGAAAAGAGAGCAAACTTAGTAGCAAACCTAGAAGACAAAAGACTAACACGAAAATAATAAACAGATAAGAGCGCCACAAGTTTCTGTATTTTCCCTTCAGTCTGAATTCATGAATGGACATCTGATTTCTCCATATAGACTAAGTATACAAATTGAATCACAAGCATTTCTACCTTTTAATAGCTGAAAAAGTAAACTCACGTTGGGTTGAAATCCTAAAGAATTTATGTATCTCAATAAGGTAAAATGTGGCCTTCGCTGTTTTCCACCAAACAGACTTATAACTATGTGAAAAATTGGCAGCCTTCACTGTGCCAAGAGCATAAAATTCTTCCTTCAGTTGAAAAAATTGTAAACTATATTAATTTTCACAATTAATGATCACAATTTACAATATACACATCCATATTGAATTCCAGTGAATATTTTGTCGTGCAACTAATAAACCACTCTGAAAATACTCGTAATGAACAATTGCCATTAATTAGCTCAGGGAACTTCTTCTCTCCTTATTTCTGTGTCATGAGAAAAATTTTGTTTAAGGGATCCCATGTTGCCCTCTTCTAGTTGATATACTTATTGCCTTCACAACATCCAAATATAAAAAGGTCACCAAGCATAATCAATAACAGCTTTGACCTTTAATATGCTGTTACAGGAATGAAAAAAGAAAAATAACAGGAGTTAGAAATAGAAATATTTACCAGTTTCTGTGGGAGGTGTTTTTGGTTTTGGCCGCATCGTGCATAAGCAAAGTATAAGTACACATACAATGGAAATGAAGAGTACGCCAGTCACAATTCCAAGAATAAGAGGCAAGTTTGAATGCTTTGCCCTGTCAGAAGTACTCGATAATGTAGTTGGAGGTGCTTGCCTGTGAGGAGCTTTCGTTGGTGATGTAGCAATTGTAGGAGCTGCATTAGAATCCAAATATATGTTAATATATTATACATACAATGCGCTAATTTCATTATTCACGCATCCTTTAAGGCCCACGAAGAGACGGTTGTTTGAAGTTCCTCTTCCAAAGGATTAAATTCAGAAACTACAACCACAATAGATTAGTTGAGTACATCCTCTAAATCTTTGAGAGACCAGAGAAGGAACATTGGACAATTTACTACAAAGTTAGATATAACTCATTGAAGTTATACAAAAATGAGGCAACAAGCCAACGAGAAAGGCTAACACATGCATTGAAGTGTAGTAGTTGTGGAATCACAGATGCATACTCTTGGATTTGGGTTTGTTTCAACTATATTTTGGTTTTATCTATAGTCAATAGGGATCTCTTAGCACGCACTACCAAGGATTGTACATCTAAAGCATCAATATTAAAAGACTTTGTTTATAGTGGGAAAGCCAAAGGGACAATTGGTTGTATCTATAGTCAATAGGGATCGTAGCATACCCTCCTCATGCATAGGATAAGACATCTAAAGCATGGATATTGTAAGACTCTTTTATACTAGAAAAGCCACAGAGACAAGTATTTTGGACAGTTGAGGGTTGCCTGATACAAAATCTATGATAAGTTTTAATACCATCTTAAATTTTGGCTAGGTCTAACTCAACCTCCAAAACTAATTTATGAGGTGAATGTGGTATATTTTGTAGTTGAGCCAAAAGCAGAAACTGCCATGTAATAGATATAGGCTCTATTCCATTTCTTTTTGTTAGCATGGTTACTCTTTTTAACCCCTATATAAAGGGTTGTACTACTTTTATATTAATACAGTCAACAAAACATTGTTTATGCATTCTCTCTCTCAAAACCCTTTATGGTATCAAGAGCATAGGGCAGTCCACGGGTAGTGCATGAAGCACGTGTTTCAGTAAAGAACGTGGGAGAATTTCGTCTTGAAATCTTGGGTACCGTGAGAAGTTAACGAATGTTCAAGATTCTGAATCAAGAACGAAGACATGGCTGGGTTCGGAGGGATGATGCAAGGGTCGGTGCCGATCTTTGATGGCAAGGTGTTTGATGATTGGCGCATTAAGATGCAAGCCATCTTCAACTTCCAAGATGTTGCAGAAGTGGTGACTGAAGGCGTGGCAGAGTTGAGTTTGAAGGCCACAAAGGAAGAAAAAAAGAATCACAAGGCACAACTGAAGTTGGATAGTAAGGCCAGATACCTTATCTATCAATGTGTAACGCCAAAGATCTTTAACAAGATTTCGAAGGCAGCCATTGCTAAGGAAGCTTGGGAGATTTTGGTCAAGACTTATGGTGAAGGGGACAAGAACAAAAAGGTAAGATAGCAAATAATGTGGCGGCAGTTTGAGTTTCTGACCATGGATGAAAGTGAAACCGTGATAGATTACTTCGACAAGATTCAAGAACATGTCAATGCAATGTGGGCTTGCAAGAGTACCATCTCAGATCAAAGTATTGTGGACAAGATCTTGAGAACCCTACCACCAAGGTTCGATCACGTGGTTGTTGCTATTGAGGAAACGCGTGATTTGGAAATTATGGAGATTGATGAGCTGCAACATTCATTGGAGTCACATGAATACAAAATGAATGAGCGTCAAGTCTGCTAAGAGCAAGTCTTGCAGGCTCGTTCATCATACAAAGGAAAAGGAAAAATGTTCAAGAAGTCAGGCAAGAGCAATTCTAAGCATAAAAACTCACAAGAACAAAAGAACGAAGGTGTGGCTAAGTCTGGAAATCGCAATAATCCGAAGGCTGTTGTTAACTCTGATGGAGAGAAGGAGTGGAAATTCGATAAGAAGAAAGTCAAGTGTTTCAACTGCCAGAAGTATGGGCACTTTGCTAAGGAGTGTTGGAAGGGTGAGGGTGCAAACAACAAACCTAAGAACCAAGCTCATTTGGCACAAGACAGCACATCTGATTCTGAAGCAATGATGTTGATGGCAAGAACGAATGAAGATGAGTCAGAGGATGCATCGTGGTTTGTTTGACCCATATGACTGGGAAGAAAGAGTGGTTCGTAAATATGGAGGAAATGGTTAATGGAAAGATCAAGTTTGCTGATGATAGGAGTTTAATGGTAGAAGGGTCTGGCAGAATTGTTCTTCGAGACACAGATAGTAGAGAAGTGGTGATTGAAGAAGTGCTATATGTGCCAGGGCTAAAAACCAATCTACTAAGTTTGGGTCAACTTTTGCAAAAGGGGTTTGTGATGAAGATGGAAGACAATAGCCTTAGCATATTTGACCAAAGTAAGAGATTGGTTATTAAAGCAAACTTGTCCAAAAATAGGACCTTTCGTGTAGTGATGAAAGTCGTGAAGCATCAATGTTTTTCTACAATAGAGAAAGAAGTAGAGTGGTTGTGGCATTTGCGTCTTGGGCACCTAAATTTCAGGGATTTGTTTCAGCTAATCCAACGCACAATGGTCAAAGGCTTACTAGTGGTTAATATCCTAGAGACAGTGTGTCAGGAGTGTGTCCAATGCAAGCAAACCAGAGGCAGTTTTCAAAGTTGTTTACCTCATAAAACATCAGAAAGGCTGGAGATTATGTACTCATATGTATGCGGACCCATACAAATGAAGACTCCAGGAGGTAGTAGATACTGTGTTTTTCATTGATGATTGGACTAGAAAGGCATGGTCATACTTACTCAAGAGGAAGAGTGAAGTTCTGGAGGTATTTTGAAAGTTCAAACAAATGGTAGAGAGACAAAGTGATAAAGGGTTGTACTGCTTTTATAATAATACAGTCAACACAATGTTGCTTATGCATTCTCTCTCTCAAAACCCTTTAGTGAAGATAGTCCAAATCTTACAAACCCTAAGTCATACATATCTATAATTGATATGAGATCCTAACAAAAACCACAAGCAAGCAGAGCTAAAACAGTTTGATGTTATGACTTAGTAATAACATACAAGGAACTATCTCAATTAACATTTCACAATGTTGAATAACACTTTCATAAGTATCAAAGTTACATGATTTATGTTTGTTGGTACATGTAGGAGATCTAATATCTACTAGAGATATAACCAAATTTTAATATATAATGGGTGGAAACTATACTTTGTAAACTAATTTTGTGAGGCATAGCTAAACTTAAACTTCAATTTCTAAGATAATATTAGAGTCTATCCTAACAAAATTTGTTATGTCTACAGTTATGAGATATAGTTAAACTTAAACTTCAATTTCTAAGATAATATTAGAGTCTATCCTAACAAAGTTTGTTAGGTCTACCGTGTCACCTGTCATCAATATATTATTCCTTATAACATCAAAATATCTCTCTTCCTTCCATACCACTTAGCAAAAACATTAAAAAAAGGACGTGAAATTAAAACAATTAAATGGAAGTAGTCAAGACAGTAAGATTTACACATTTTAAAAGGTTTCAAATAAACATTATATGTGGTTTTTTTATTTCACTGTGTTAGTTCCAATTATCAACAACACCAAAGCATAATGATTAGTAACGACATGTTCAATGATTTTAGATACCTTGAGAAGGAGGTGGAGCTTTAAACCAGGTTAAATTGAGGACACTGTAGTTGCCCACATATCTGCTGTCTAGTTGAACCTTATGCAATGAAAGCGACGAATTTATTTTAGCGGCTTCACTGGCCGAGAAACTGATCCCTTTATTTGGAGTGATATCCATCGATATATTCAATGTCGACAAGCTCAGTAGGTAAAATTTAATAATTTCAATTTGGGTAGTTTGCAGCTCAAGTTGGGTGGCCAAATCATTGAGAAAAACAACATTCCAGTCAGGGTTTAGAGAGACATTCAAAAGAAGCAAGTCTAGCTTTATGGGATAAGCACATTGGCAAACCTCACTGCCTCGTTTCCACACCATGTCTTGTCTGCAACAATCTGTTCGTGTTTTATAATCAAATTAATCCAGCAATTAGAAATTTAAAAAACACATTCCAAGTAACAGACAGTAGCACAAGAAAACCAATTTCAAGTGAACTCCCATTTAGCCCCTCAGAAGAATCAGAAAATTATCAATTTCAAATCTTTGAAACAAAAATTCTTATCATTTTAGTCTCTGGAATGTACAACTCACTATCATTAGTTCCTAAACTTTATAACTTGCTATAATTATAGCTCCTAACAGAGATTCCGTGACAGCACTTTACAAGTTCAGGACTGAAATTAGGGTTAACTTAACTCCATTAGAAAACAATTTTGCTCGAATTACCGGAAACATAAGGGGACAGTGGTGGTTGAGCGAGAGCAGGAATTGCATCGGCAATGGGATGCACAGGGGCAATATTCTTAAACGCAGAACCCGGAGGTTCTAACTGTACTCTTCCTTTGGTGAAATTGGCACGTGATGGAATTGGTGCAGGCAAATGCTTCAACCCAAAAGCATTTGCCAATAGTGGCAGATCACCATCAACAACATGTGGAAGAGCAGCTGGAGATAAAGAAGGTGTTTGCTGTTGCAGTGTTCTACCACATTCACCATACTCAACCACAAACCACACCGTGCAAGATAACAACCCAAGCAACCATTTAAACCCACCTGCATTATTTGCCAAATGTCAAACAAACCCAACCTAACAAAAAAAAAAAACTCAATATTGGTCCGCACACAAAAACCTATCATTACCGGTTGAAGAGGTGGAACCGGTGACCAGCGACATCGGCGACGCCGGGAACGGTCCAGATCAGATCTACAGGGTTGCGATAAATCAACGGTGGAAATTGAGCTGGGGGAGTGAAGTGGGACCCCGAGTGAAGAAGGTGTGCATGACTGAGCTGAATCGGAGGTGTCACTGTTACCGGTTACTCCTGGTTACTTGCCGGTGGCCTGAGGGAGAAGGTTTGGGTTTGGGGAAAAAATGGGTGTGGGTGAACGACGGTGTTATTTCGTGTGGTTTTTTTTAGTGTGGAAGGAGTTGTTAATTAATTGTTGTGGGTCCCACCCAAAGGTGGTGGTCACCGTTAACGGAAAAAGAATGACATTAACGGTAAACTAACGGTAAGAAGTTATAAGGACAGGTAGCTTCTCTTCAAACACTACATAAGTGCAGTGATAAGAAGCCTCATCACGTCTCTTCTATGCATTTTGAGGAGTTTTTTTGTTTTTTTTTTTCGCACAAGTTTTACTATAAAACGTTTTAAGAATATTGGTAAATTTATTTTCTGAGTATAGTTGACAATTGCTTTATTTTTTAACTAATTAAAAAAACTTTCTTTTGTTTTTCAACGTTTAAACAACGCCTTTATAACACTTTTTTTTATTAACTAAAATAAATGTTAAATCAAACGAAATGTTTAGTGTGTTATAACTTCAAGCTATTTATTTTTGTTTAATTATCTTTGTATTTAATATAAAATTAAATATTTCCTAAATAAAATATTTAAATTGTTTGCCGGCTAAAATTTTGTAAATACCTTAAGGTATATGTAAGTACAGTATATTTTTCCAGTACAAGTAATAATTAGCACATAAACGAGTTAAAATAATATTTGAGGGGACATATTTTAGGAAAATAAAAGTGATTTATATTAGTAATGTGGAAATAATCTATTTATTATTTATCTCGTTCGTCTAAAATTAATATATTCAATCTATTTATAAAAAATTGGAATAAAATCATCTACTACTTTAATATGGAAAGACTACTAATATTGAATGGATAAAAAATAATTCAATAATTTTTTCACACTTGTTTAAAAATAAAACAATACATTCTTAAAACTTGTTTTGCAAAATATATTTTAAAAACTTGTCTTCAAAATCAAAAACAACTTATTTAGAAAACATAATACCTTATATCCTACATAGAAAGTAACAAATTAATAGGTGTTTTATTTCCTTCCAAATATGAGAATCTAACAACCACTTTTAAATGTTTTAATTGTTAATGTTTTCGTATCATTAAATTTTGTGTAGCATGTTAATGAAACAGCCATATAAGATTTGTTGGGTCGTTAATTAATAAGATAAGTAATTTCCATTATTAAAATTCATTCATTGAAGTGATGCTATTAAATAACTTCTTAAAATATGCAATGTTAAGAATACGTCTAAAATAAGATTTAGTTCATGATATCGCTATTTAAAGCCAACTAATTATTTCTCATTTTAATAGTCTTTACAATTTAATATTTGTTTCTTGTAATAGAAGGTAAGGTATGACATTCCGTTTAAATATAATAACTATACTAAATAAAATGGTGCAAGATTATAAAATAAAATAGAGCACAAGACAAAAAGTATAGAGAATTAGCTATTCCAGTCATCATAATATACTGAATTATGAGTACCAATGCACAAAATAATGCCAAGAAACATGACTTAAAAGTGCAACGGTTTAACAAAAGATTTGCTCATAGAGCAAAGATTTACATATAACACAATACTTCAAAAGGGCTCAGCAGTGAGCCTAAACCAACACTTGGTTGAACTACACTATAGCATGTCCATCATCATTGCGACCGTCAGGGATTTTCACATCTGCTCATACCAAAAGTTTGGTGATCATTACAAAAAGGAAAAGCCAAACAGGAGACATACATCAAAAGGGAAAGGTAAGCTAGACTAAAATATTTTTAACATGATACTGAGCAACCAAATGTTAGAACAAGTTATAAACAATCAAAGCAGTAAACACCCAAAACATGTGATAGCAAACAATCAGACTCTTGACTCAATTATTTGGATTATGCGCGTGACATAGAATTCTAAAGGAAGTATGCACCTATGCTGGTTTCTAAATTGTGCAGAGTCTAGACACAAGGGGTTATCAGCCAACCACGGACAAGCTTAATCTCATTTTGTCTTAGGCTCAAACACCTCCTAAGATTAGGACCTCTTGTCACTCTCACAACATAATTCATTCTACTCTACATGAGTGTAAACGATTATTAGAGTTCAGGATACCTTCCTTTATCTAGATATCTCCTATATTAAGGCATACACTAACCACACCATCATCAAAAGCTTCTCATGAAACCCTTTTACCAACAACATTCCACATGTCATCTCAAGCATTAAAATCTCATGTTAATGCATAGCCAACCAACCAAGTCATGTCTCATTTCATACCAACACATCAATTTTAGTCTCATTACATCGCATTAAACATACATGGTATCATACTTTAAGCTTTAAGGAGTAAATCAATCAATCATGGAAGCAACCAAATAATTCAAAACCAAATTGTTGTCAATCTCGCTCAGGCTAAAGAGCTCTCGCTCAAGCGACAAGAGCCTCTCACTTAAGCTAAAAACTCTCGCCTAGGCGAGATTGCAAACAAGGAGCACTGAGAGGTTTCATGAGTTCTCGCGTGAGCGAGATTACTCTTCGCTCAAAATAGAAGTTTGCCGCCTGAGCGACAACTCGAAGCAAAACCTAGGTAAAACTTTGATACTCTCGCTTAGGCGAGGTTTGTTTGCTTGGGCGAGAATATTAGGTTTCTCCCCCTACTCACGCATGCAAACCAGGAAAGTAAAACCAAACACATCCAGTTCATTCTCACACAATTACAAGCATCATTCAACAAATAAAATGCGATTTAAAACCCAAAACAATCATATGGTTCGAAAAACATTTAAGAGTTCCAGTTTCCCTTACCTTTGAGTGGGGCTAAACTTAAGGAGGATAACCACCTAACAGAAGGAGCACCACAACTCCAAGAACAAACCAAAGGGCTGAAAAACATGAATACCAGTACGAAGGTGAGGTTTTAGGAAGAACTCATGACAGAACTAGAGAAAAAGAGCCAAAAAAAGAGAAAGTAGGAGTTGAGGTTCAACTTACATGGAGGAAAAATGAGCTCAGCTAGTTCGGAGGAGAACGTGGTTCAAGCCCTAGCAAAGCTTCTGTTTTCAGAAAGGAGCAAGAGTGAGAGTTGTGCTTTTGGGAGAAACAAAGGAACTAAACATGAAACTAATGTGGGAATTAGAGGTGAGGCAACAAGTGGCTGACTTGGGCTGACTCACCAAGCTGGGACCGTAACTTAAGACACACAAAAAGTGGGCCTCACATAAGGTAGCTTTATTTTGCCTACATTAAAAAAAAAGTTGTTAATGAATTAGAATGGGTGAAATTTTGTTAAGTGGATTAAAATTATTAAAAATGTTAATATCAAGTAACTAATTAATTAATTTATCTAATTCACTAGTGCTACTTTATCTCCAACACAATTGTTCAGAGTAATAACATATTTATAATGACGCTTAAGTTCGTAATACACAATATGGAATAATTGTAACAATTAATGAGTAAACAATTATATCTTGACAATAGTGTATATTTATATTATTTGTATGGATCAACCTGAATAGGCATATATCGAGTACATAATATTTAATCTAGGGGAATTTAGATGTTTTAATCTCTTATATGGCATCTAACCTCTAATGGTTAATCAATTATCTTTTAACTTATTATATTGAACTGACACGATTTACATGTGTTGAGATGATGTCATTTTTTGTTAACGGTATTGTTTATGTTGTATTTTGTACGTATATGATCCATTTTTTTTTCATTTCTAATTTAAATCATTTCTTTTAAGAATGTTTTTTCTTTTCAAGTTGCGGATTGATTACTTGATTTGAAGTTATTAGAGTGATACATAAGCGTGTCCAATTATTTTATCACCTTTGTGATAATTTCGTTTTTAGAAGGTTAATTGCGCAGGTTAATGTGTGTTCAAGGTTAATAAAGTACTCAGGCACATGATTAAAAATACCGTTAGTATTTTGTAACAAAAAAAAATATTTGGATTTTGAAAGGCACACTTTATTAATTTATATTAATATTTTTTTAATTAGATAACGCGACAAAATACCAATTATATTTTTAATGTAACAATTAAATTCAACCAGTGCTTTTCCAATATTTCTTAGTAATTTAAAATAAAAAATAAAATTCAAAGTATATTTTTGTAATTTTAGTAAATATTTTATTTTAAGATCATTCAAAGTATAGGCGCTACTAAAAATACTAGAGTAGTTTGTTTAAACTGAAAACATTTTAAAATAATCACCGATTAAAAAAGTCAATAGAATTTGTTATTAAGATGAATAAAATCATTTCAAAATAAGTAATTAAATAGACACAAATAAATATGTTTTATTTTATTAAACGGATATAAAAATACACAAACAAACTTGTCGATTAACTTTAATATATTCTCCATCAAAGTAATTATATAATATTATATATATATATATATATATATATATATTATAATTTTTTTACATATTTGATGTCTGTACTTTACTCTTAATAATACTTAAAAACCGTAATATTTATGACAATATATAAATATATTATTTCTTTCAGTATAAACATTCTATATTTATATTTAACTCTTAGTCATATTTTAAAATTACAAAAATAAAAATAAAGTATCCAAATATTAAAAATACCACTATGTAATTGTTTATTATTTTTTAATCTAATCACTATTATTAATATTATTTTTCTATTTAAAATATATAAATGTATGAAATATCTCTTTTTTATTAATATATAATTTTGAGGATTTCACTGAGATTTTAAAAGTAGTCTTTTCAACCCAAACACAAATTAGTCTTTTCAAACGGAGTTATCAATGATAGTGTTTGTTTTTTTTTCTCAACAAATATGAGTGTGCTCTATCTGGTCAAAATGCTTGTGGCGGTTGAAATTGTACCTTAAGTCCTTTGAGAAAATATTTACATGAAATATTTAATAATAAGTTATGAATTAATTTATATAAAAAAATTGGTAAATTACTCTGTATATCTTGTTATTAACTTTTTTATTTTGTTTACTTAATGTAGCATGAAGTAACAAAGAATAAATGAAAAACTTTTGAAAATTCTGAATTTAAATATTTTAAAATGGATAACAATAAATTAAATACTAAAATATAGCATTATAAAATATAACAGTAATTTACAATATTACAAATATCTATTGTTGTAGTTAAAACAAGACTCGAAACAAATTATTTTGAAAAAACAGATAAGACACTGTCAATAATCTCTATGCGAAAATTTGGACCCAAATGCACCACAAACTCTTTAGCAAGACAAGTGGGAGCTATCGCTAATGCAAAAGGAATTAATGGATTTGGTCTAATTGCAGATATTGCAAACAAAATGGATCTTCGAAGACTCCTTTTCAACTCAAAAACAAAAACAGTTGCTGTTTCTTTTTCAATTCCAAAAGTGAGTGCTTTGGGTTTGAAACTGAGGCCTCCCAAAGTTTGATGACAGAGATTGTGATTGAGGTAGAATAGCTGATAGAGGCGTCAATGGTGGGACAAAGTTCTCCTAATCATACAAATGATGGCCAATTTTGATTTTGGAGAAATTGGAATAAACGTGTTTTAGGGCTTTTATGTTTATTAATTGGGAGATGAACATATACAAATTGCCTCACCAAGATGTAAGTTTGGATAGGGCCACATATCGCATAAGATTCCATTATCTATAAAAGACAAACAAACATTTAGAAGGATTATGAAATGGAGATATTAGTATATTACCATCAAACCATTTGATAAGGAAAAAATATATATTATATACAAATATTATCGAAATGGGAGATCTAATAGTAATATCACACTTTCTAAGGAGGATATGTATGTTTGGGAAGGAAAATATTTTAAATAAATCTTTAAAGTGAAATATGTACTAAGATTAAGGATGTCAAAAAATTTGTTCTTGGTATTTGTGGATAAAACCCGCAATAGGTAGGAAATGAATATTGTAAATGAATATCTGCGGATAACGGGTACGAATATTTTTAATATTCGTATATTGACGGGACGGGTACGAGTATCATAGTATTCGTACTCATGGATACTTGTACTCATAATACTTGTACCCGGTATACTATAATTTAAATTTAAAAAAAATAAAAAAAAATTGATTTATGTATTGTATTTTATTTGAATTTAGAATTAAAATATGTTTTTAAATTTTCATTTTTTATTTTTTTATAAATATCCGTAAATATTAAAAAATAATGCATACCAGCATTACAGATACCTAATAAATATAAAATATGGATACAAGATCGAATATTCAAATATTTATCCAAGTAAAATAAAAAAAAAGCTACTATTTGTGCTCTGTACGCCCGATAACATTCATAACCGAGACTTCATTTTCTAACGAAGAGTCTACACCTTTTTACATAACAAATAATTGATTTTGCACTAGAGAATCAGATAACTCTAGATTCGGGTGTTGATCGTAAAAGTGACTTGTCGAAAAATGAATCCAATATAAGAAATGAATATGAGTGGGTCACATCACATCGAGGCATATTGATCTTTTGGAATAATTTAATAATTTATATTCAATAGATGTGGTCCAATATATATTTTTTTCAAGTAATGTTAAACATGTATTATATTTTTGTCTTTTCTAATACTAATATCTACTCAAGAGATTAACCCATAACAACATCTTCTTTTACATCTTAGATTGGCAAAATTTGATGTATTATTTTATTTAAATATATTTAGATAAACTTCTCTACGAGTATTTATAGAAAAAAATATAAAAAGGTGTTATTTTTTATTAATTAAAATGAATTTATTTGTCAACTAATTTATTAAATTTCTTAACCACTATAATTTATTAAAAATCATTTTTTTTAACTTATGTGTTACCTGGATCTGGTTTACTTATAATATTTTTATACTTTTCATAAATGCTATTAGAAATGTTTTATTGAAACACGCGAAAGTAGAGGTGTTTCCAATACCTACATACGGTTTTCATGTGTAATTTCAGCTTCCATTTTGTTTACTCAGATAACAAAAACATAGTCATATTTTAGAGATTTAAATTCTCGGTTGTTTTTTTTTTTTTTTTTTTTTTTTTTTTTAAAAAGGTTTTTTTTTTTTTTTTTTTTTTTTTTTTTTTTTTTTTTTTTTTTTTTAATTTTAACAAGGTCATTAGATTTTGTTTAGTTTTAATTTGGTCTCATTTTTCTTTAGTACAATACTAAGGATGTTAACTTATATACAATATGTTGATTTTTTTAAATTTTTATTTTTTTTAATTAAAAAAAATGCAACATGTCAAATGAGGAGGTCTAACACGTGGTAGAAATAGTGTGACGTGATAATGAGAGTGTCATGTATCATTGTTGATAGACAAATATCATGTGAAAAATCTGAATTTAATCATTATTTTGTCTTAATTAATTTTAATTTCAGTTAAACTAGAACAATTTCATTCCTATCCAAATTAATACTAAATTTAACTTTTATATAAATATAAATATATTTTTATTATAATTGATATTTTTAACAAAATTAAATTTATTTAAATTTATATTTTGTGTTGGACTTTATTTAAATTTTGTTTTAAATTTAAATAATAAATATATTTATTTTAAATTGTTATAAAACTGTTTTAAAATTTTATATTTGAATTTATAAAGTTATTATTTTTAAATCAACACTAACATTTATATAGAAATTATTTTATATAAAAATATTTGAAACAAAATTTAAATAAATTTTAATATAAAATATAAAATTAAATAAATTTAATCTTGTTAATATATCAATTTTAATAAAAATATCATTGTAATATTTATATAAAAGTTAAATTTGGTCTCGATTTAAAAAGAGACGAAATTGTTATAATTAAAAAAATTTGGACTCAATTGAAACAAAATAACAAATACATGGATTAAATTATTAAATTGAGATTTTTCACATTTGTCAGGACCCCTCATTTGATACGTAACATAATTTTATTTTCAAAAATTAAAAATTTAAAAATAAGAAAAAAATTAAAAAAATTTGGAGATAACACATGACACATCAGTTAACTTTAATAATACTGTACTAATGAAAAAGATTAAATTGCAACACACCTTAAATAACATAGACTAAATTAAGACTAAACAAAAAATCTAATGACCTAATTGAAATTAAAAAAAAAAAAAGATTAACTAATGATTTAAACCTATTTTAAAAGGGAAAAGAACTTCATTATGGGGCCAGCACCCAAATTATGTTGGATACCCACAAATCAAATTTTATGTAAATAAAAAAAAGAAAAAGATAACCCGAAAATACTCAATAAAATAACTAACCTAATTATTTTAGAATTCTGATTATGATTTTGATCTCACGTTAAATAATAATAAATAAGACAATGAGTATATATAAAAACAAAAACGCAAACTCATTTTTGGTTAAACATAATGTCTTAATCTATTGATGTCAAATCTTTTTGAAAGATCATCCTGAAAAGAACTTAACACTAATGAATGCAAACTCTTTTATGAGGTTTATTCAGAAAAACTTTGTTTATAAAAACTTTTGTGAAAAAAAAAGAATTTAAGAAGTTAAAATTAGTTTATTAATAAATAAATTTGTATAAATTTTTCATAAGATCTTTCTACATTTTTAATTTTTAACTTATCTATAAATCAATTTTAGTTTATATATATAAAAAAATTTAATTTCACGTTAAATAATAATAAATAAGACAATGAGTATATATAAAAACAAAAACACAAACTCATTTTTGGTTAAACATAATGTCTTAATCTATTGATGTCAAATCTTTTTGAAAGTTTATCCTGAAAAGAACTTAACACTAATGAATACAAACTCTTTTTTATGAGGTTTATTCAGAAAATATTTTTTATAAAAATTTTTTTGAAAACAAAAATCTTAAGAAGTTAAAATTAGTTTATTGATAAATAAATAAATTAATTTGTATAAATTTTTCATATGATTTTTCTAAATTTTTAATTTTTAACTTATCTATAAATTAATTTTAGTTTATTTTTATTTTTTTAAGTTTCTATAACAAAAATTATGTCCAAACGTCGTTAACAATATTCATTAGTTTAACCGATAACTTATGTGAATTATTTTTGGCGGGGATAGAAAACTATACTTTAATTGAATATAACTGTTACGAATCACTTGAATAAAATATGAATTGGGATGAATCAATTTACATTCAATATTAATAGCGTTTGAGTTGGACTAGTGAAGTATTTGTGAATGTAGCCAATATACTTTGTTTCCAGCCCATATGTGTGTATTTATTTGGACCCTTTACTCACATTCTTTACTTGTTCAAAACTTGGGCTCAATTTTGATAAAAAGACGAATAAATTTTACTTTTTTCTTTAAGGATCTTGAATTAATCTTGCTTTCCCCACAAAAAAAAAAAAAAAAAATTTTTTATCCATTGACTAAGAAGTCCAACCTTAATTAACATGTTTAAATGATCTAAGTTAAAAATTTGTCAAGTTCAAACAATATAAAAATAAAAACATAAATAATTAATGTTCTTTTGGATAGTAGTGTCAGGTTTTCATGAAAAGGATTTTTGTTTTTTTTTTTTCTATTTTACAGTTAATATTTTATTGGAAGAATAAGAAGAGCACCAATATGGATGGTAGATTATGAAAATGGGGGAGGGATGGTCTAAAGAAGAAAATCCAATTGTGATGTTGATGATGACTAAAAATATCCAATGTGATGAGTAAACACTAGAGAGAAGCAATGACGAAAAGATTTGAAGCTATAAAAAGGAATCATACCTGGGAACTCATTGTGCTACCAAAGGGAATCAAACTAATTGGAGTTAAATGGATGTTCAAAACAAAATTGGTAATAACGTTGTTTTCTACCTTTTACTAGTCTTAAGTTTCATGAATAAAATCAATTTTTTTATAGCTTTTATCTTGTTTAATCCTCAAGTTTATGTTGTTTTTGTTTTGTTTTGTATTTTATTTTCTATATGTTTTTTACTCCTAATCTATATCACGAGTATGTGAAATAAGTCAATAGGAAGCAATTTTGGTGGAGGAAAACAAAGTAAAACTCAAAGAAGCATGATTTGACAAAAAAAAATTAGACAAATACCCACGTTGGAAGGGGCACTAGAATCATGCCCAATACTACAAACATGGAGAAAGGATTCACGTATAGGTATATACTGTCTTGAACCATCCTTGGAAGGCCAACAAATCACCATTGGGCATCAGGTTGACTCGTTGGGTGAGCTATTGGCTCGTTAGGTGAAGATGACAGTTCAAAACTACAGTATTTGAATCATTAGGCGAAACTATGGCTCGTCCAACGAGTTACATGTAAGAGAACATCAATTTTAGGCCTCGCTGGGCGATAATGAAGTCGATGGGCGAGGATATCGACATGACATGCAAATATGGTTATTTAATCATGTTTTTACAAGATTTTTAAGGCATTCATCATTTTTCACGAATAGAAACATACATCTTGAGTGCTTGGGAGAGGCTCTTGGAGGCTGCTAGGGTGTTGGGAAACTTTTCCTTCTCCTTATTGGGTCTCCTTCTTCATGGAGGTTTTACCCCTTTTGGATTGGAGATGATGATGGGATATGAAATTGGAGGTAGAGATGCGAATGAGAGGCACAATTGGAGTATGAAACAGGTGTAAAGATCCTTGGGAGAGGGATTGCTTTTACTTTATGGTTCCAATTTTTTCTATCTTCAATTTTGTAAAACCCTAGGTTCTCCACCATGGGAGCAATTTGTATTTGTTGAGATTAGATGTAAAACATTGAATTCTTGTGTAAAATTGTGTTGTTAATATATATATATATATATATATATATATATATATATATATATATATATATATATATATATATATATACTTTTCCAATTCAAGTTAGTATTTGATTTCTATGTTTAATGATTGATGTGGATTGTTTCCATGCTTGATATGTGATTCTTGAGGTGTTGAAAAATATCTTTAGAAACTAGACTTGAAATTGTGTACCTAATTGATGTTTGTATCTAGGAATAGAACTTGGTTCATTAGTAATGTTATACTTTTGAAATTAATGCATCATTTCATTTGTTGAGGATTCAAGGGATTGAAACTTGATGAGTTATCATAGGCTCAAAGTCATTAGGAATATGATTTGAGTATTCTTGTGAGTTGATTTTAACATAAATATGGAATTGAGATAATTTAAGATGCATGAGAATGAAGTGGTTGAAATTTAATTTTGACAAATTGTAAATTCACTATGTTAAATCATTGTTGCACACCAACTGTTTGATAAAAATACAAAAAAAGTTTATATTATGTTTTGTGATATTTGTTGTTTAATTGAGTTTTGAATGGAAGAATTGTCATGTGTTGCACGAGTCCTTTGATAGAGAACAATAAAATATTTATTACTTGCTATGTTGCGGTAGATGCACTTGCCGTGTTGGTTTTACGACTAACAATTGGGTGCAAACGTGCAAGTGGAGAAATACAAAGTAAGACTCGTGGCAAAATAATATGCGCAAAGGCATGAAATTGATTACAATTTTGCTCTAGTGACAATAGTTAATACCATAAGAGTGAGGTTGGTTATAGTTACTCAATTCAACTATTAGGTATTTTAGCTTGATGTGAATAATGTCTTTCTTCATGAAAAACTCAAAGTAGATATTTTTGTACAACAACCTCAGGGTTTTATAAAAGAAGGAGAAGAAAAGAAAGTTTATCATTTGAAGAAGGCATTATATGGCCTCCAACATGCACCACCAGCTGGATATAAGAAAATTGAAACTTATTTTGCACACAAAGAGTGATGTTGATTATAGTTGCTCAATCCAACTGAGATATTTCAACTTTATGTGAATATTGTCTTTCTTCATAGACAACACAAAGAAGATGTTTTTGTACAACAACTTGAGGAATTTATAAAAGAAGAAAAAAAAATGTTTATCATATGAAGAAGGCATTATAAGGCTTCCAACAGACACCACCAGCTTGGTATAATAAGGTTGAAATCTATTTTGCACAAGAGTTTGAAAAAGTGTCTTAGTGAATACAAATTATTCACAAAATCACTAAAAGGTAAACTAATGATAATCAACCTTTATTTTGATGAATTAATATTTACCGAAAATGATAAAACCACATGTGATGAATTTAATAGTCAATGATATTACATTTTATATGTATGATTTGGGAAGGATGAGTCATTTTCTAAAACTTGAAGTAAAGTAGTATTTGAATGGAATATTAATGTATGTACAAAAGGTGTTATCTAGATTTGGAATGCAACATAACAATTTTAGGAAGAATCCAATGGTTTTAGGAATAAGGCTACCTAAGTATCAAGGTGGAGCGAGAATCCATGAAACATTAATTAAATAGCTAGTTGGAAATCTTATGTATCTGATTACTTAGCTAGATCTAATGTATACAATGAGTTTAATAAGGACCAATCCCACCATGGCACATTGTCTTATAGCAAAGAGAGTCTTAGAGTATATAAAAGGAATAACTAATTTGGGAATTCAGTACAAGAAAGAAGTTGGTAGTCCAACATTACTATCCTTAACAGATAATAATTTAATCAGTGACTTGGTTGATAAAAAAAATACATCTAAATTTGTGTTTATAATCGGAACAAGAACAATTTCTCGGGCTTCAATGAAACAAACAATGGTTGCCTTGTTTACTACTAAGGAAGAGGATATAGCAGCAACATTATGCTCCTGCTAATGTGTTTGGCTTGAATGATTATTAAAAAAAATTGTTATCAAAAAATAAAGGAGTTGTGATTATGTGTGATAATAACTCTACTATACAACTATCCAAACATGCAATTTTTCTTGGGAAAAACAATAACATTATTGATGTAAGGTTCCATTTTCTTCAAATAAATGATGAAATATTCAAATTGAATTTTTACAGCTACCAAAATTAACTTGTAGATATATTGACAAAACCTTTAAAATTAGAAAAGATTGAAAAGCTTCAAAACAATCTTAGAGTAACTAGTATAGATGCATGGTTGAAGGGAGATAATATTAGGTTTTAAATAAAAGGATTTTTTTTTTTATGTTTCTATTTTGTATTTGTGTTCTTATTTTATTGGATGAATAAATCTTAGTTCCTAAAGTTTAGGGTCACATCCTAGTCATGAAAATGTGAGCCGGTGCAGTTTATTTTTTCTGTAAATGGATTTATATAGCCTTCTGCTTTTGAAGATTGAATAAGAGCATATGTTCAATTGCCTTTCTATTCCTATGTTAGAAAATACTTTCAAATATTTATAAATAGATAACAAATAGAAGTTCTTTACACACGTACGAAATACATATAAAAAATCTATATATAAAAAGAAATAAAGAAAATAAGAAAAAAAGAATGATAAAAATTATACACATAAAAAATATCAAATAAAACGTACAAGAAGATCTTTAAAAAATAATTAAGAGACAAAAAATAATTAGTTATTGATTAATTTAAATATAAATTTATAAACTAAAAATTATCAGTACTTAAAATGGTTTCTGCAATTGATCTTTTAACATTATCTAAAAAGGTAATGTTTATACCATCTATTTACAATTGCTTCTCATATTTTTTCATTATTTTAATTTCATTTAGAAAAAAAAAACAATAGCTAACTCTAAAAAGGAGTTTTATACATTTTGTAAAGCTTAATTGAAAAAATAAAAACTCCCTAGTACACGATCTAACCAACTATCATCTAGTGGTTCGATGGAAGCTTTTCATAAATGAGTTTTCACAACACAAATGGTAAACATATTTTACACATGTAATAAATTAAAAAATATATATAAATGCTTGTTTTACATTGATTTACTTAAGTTTAACGATGTTCATTTTTTTTTTCTCAATAAACTCCTGAAAGGTTGTATTATATATAGTAAATTTATTACAAAGAAATAACGTTTACTATCATTTTTTACTTACAATAGAGATTCTTCTAATACATCCTTTTTTTTCTCTTCTAAAAAAAAATTATATATGTTTTTGTCCCTTAACTTTCAGTGAATTTTGGAAGTAGTCAATTTCAAAATTTTGGACCAATTTAGTTGTTTCGTACGCATTTTAAGATTATATTTGAGTTGTTTATACTGTTTGACACATTTTTGCTTTAATGTTAAATCAAATAATATTATGAAACGTATTTGAAATGTCAAATAAACTTAACAAAATTTGATTAAAAGCACACACACACACACTTGCAAAGTAAGAGAAGGTGAAAAGGATGCTAAACTACACCACTCCAAAACATACAGCCAAAATTAATTACAACGGACACTCCCTGCCATGCTCCAACTCCTACTCAGGAGGGGTATCTCCACCTGGTTTCTGCTCTGCTCCCACCAAACACAGGTGATATAGCAAAAGGATAATATGCAAAAGCAGACAACACAAACAAGAAGGGTAAAGGGTAAGCTAACTGAAAGAAACAACATAAATACACTTCGCAATTAGAGATATCATTCATAGCATATAATTCAATCATAATTTTATAGACTCGATATCCAGATTGTGTAAGTGACGTTGGAGCTCTTGGTGGCTTGCACCTGTAACGGTTTCCAAACTCTGCAGAGTCTGGACACATGGAGTTTTCACCCGACCGTTTCCTGGGTAAGTCCCCTCCACGTCTAAGACTTGATCAAGTCCGACGACGAGGACCTCCTGGTACTCCTCACGACACAATCCATTCTACTCTTACTCTATCTGAGCTTGAATGATTATTGGAGTTTCAGGATACCAACCATTATAGATTCCTCACATCCTTACACACACTACAATTCCACTTGGATTTCCCTTGAAATTCCATTTTAACCTCATCTTCTCATAGCTTATATTCATCCAATTAAATCATACAATACATCAATGGTAGCATTCTAATCATACAGGGCCTAAGTTACACAAAGATGCATTAAAACATATATTTTTACCAGAGAACACAGATTTGAAGCACTACCACTGCAGTAGCTCTCGCTCAGGCTAAAAAGTCTAGCCTAGGCGAGAGGTTATCTCGCTCAGGCGAGCCAGTTTCGCCTAGGCGAGACACTAACAATGGCAAAAAGAGAAAACCTGGGCGAACTCTCGCTCAGGCTAGGCTGGTTCGCCCAGATGAGATCGTTATCTCGCTCAGGCGACCTCAGCTCGCCTAGGCAAGACTTCGCACAGGAGCAGAGGTGCGTCTCCTGATGCTTCGGCTCAGGCGAGAGTAACTCGCCTAGGCGAAAATACCAGGTCACAAACCTATTCCCACATGCAGCAGACCAGTTTCTATCAATTACCAAGTAATTTTTCACCAATTCACGCAATACAAACACGAATTCATCACTCAATTACATAATTCAAGCTCATCCATGGATTTTCTATTCAAATTTGAGAAGAGGAGTTAGCTTCCCTTACCTCTATATATCTTTCTAATTGGCTAGGATCCTCCCACCCAAGAACTTCAGCTGTACCACTCAGTGAGCTGAAATTACAGGTTCCAATATGAGAAGGGTTCCCAACAGCAGAAAGGGATTCTACAAATTTTCGAATTAAAGAGGAAAATGAAAAGGTTAGGAACAACTTACATGGAGGAGGGGGAATTGTAGCTGAGAGAAGAGATCCTGAACTAGCCTCAGGTCTGGACTCTACAACAGATGGAAAGTGAATTCAGGTTTTGATAGAGAGAAAGCAGAGGAAGAGAAGAGGGGGAAGAGGTGCAGTGCTGTGTAAATGAAGTTCAGTGATGTGGGTGGCAGAGAGAAGAGAGATTAAGGGCTGAAGTTTTTGGGTCTCCACATTGCTACTTTTATTTTTTTTATTTTTTTTATAAGTTCTAATTAATGTTGGAAAACCTAAGGAGTAACACTATTACCAATGAGCCATCAACTAATTACATTACAGAGGAAGATAAATAAACCAAACTCTTTAACATAAAAGGTTTGTAAATCTGTCACTTATATGTTTGTTAACTTGACCATCCATATAAATTATATAAGATTCTACTCACTTAAAACTTCAACATAATTTTCCAGCAAAGTGGTACCAAAGTCAACGTCAGTTTTAATGACCTCTTTTGACAAGGCATCATCTCTCCTATATAAAAAACTTTTCTTGGCAGGGGTTTTGGTTGAGGCGAACAATACGACAAGAGTCATTATTGAGTACTTCACCGACAAACAAGAGCTTTCGCTCAAAGGAAGCTTATAATGTACAAGATAATCACACTTAAATGAGAGATCATTAGAGTTTAAATACGAGTTGATGTTATCAATATGAAAGATTACAAATTAAACAATACACCAGTATGAAAGATTCATAAATATAAGTTTTAAGTTGAAGATGTTATCAAGTTCTCTAATGTTGACTTGTAACTCATTAATGAAGATCTCCCCAGTATTTTCTCATCTTAGCTTTTCCCATCGATCAAGTTAAATTTTGGACTAAACCTTCAAAGACAAATACGTTTTTGTATTATATCATTATCGTAAAATGTCTAAACCCAGGAGATTAAATATCAATGTATTCAAGTACAAAATATCAGCACTCCATATAATGTAATTGCAAATGGATAAGTTGTATTACTAATTTCATGGGTCAAAGATGAGTTCTCGCTGTCTATTTCCTTCTTCAAGAATGTACAAGAGGCTTTGGACAGTGAACATAAAGGTGAAAACCCCAAGCCTCAGAAAAATGTATTCATGTCTTTGGGCACATAGTTACATCTACATTGTTGGCTAATAAGCGTCTTCGGGAAGCGTTTGGACATGCTTCCAAGCATGGCTCCTTCACGATGGTATCATCTTGTGGGGGAAGAACTCCAAATTTGAACTGCAGTTTTAAAAGACGAGAGTAATGACAAGTACAAAGTTGATTTTCAACAAAGATTACTTAATATTACCTGACAGCTGTAATCGCCAAAGTTAGGCTCCATAAGTAATGGAACCCCCATATGATCCTTGAAGAAGGTCTACATAGAAAAGAGTCAATACATAGAGAAAGCAAAAACTTCGAAGCATGCATAACACGCTTACATCTCTTTATAACATAAAACAAAAATAAGCAGGTGTGTTGAAGAATCACTAACCTGTGTCGGAAACTTACAGGTGTTGGTACAAATACCAACACACTTGCTTTCCTCCAGATACCTGCATCTTTCCACAAACACCTACAATATTACAAATACACTGCTTTGAATATCATAGATTTTTGGTATTATTTTACCAACACTCAAAAACGATCAAACACATTGAAAAGTACAAGTGCTCACCCCACTACTGCACGAGGTTCCATCTGGTAGATCTACAGAATTCACTTTGCAAGGGCCCATTAGCCATTGGCAAGTCAATACAGTAACCCTTGCTTCAAAACCAAAACGTTTTAGGATATCTAACCAAATTTCTTAGCCTGCGACGTTCAGGGGAACATGAGGCAGGACAAAGATTTGGGATTCATCTAGAAGAATTGAAAAATGAATTCTATCTCATCAGACTCACCAACCATCATAGCCGCAATTTTGCCTCCTCCTATGGGAGCTATGAGCATTTTATAGAGCTCCAAAAGATATGGAGGGAACAGAGACCTCAATATTCGAACCTGACACAAATCACAACAGGTAGGAAATATGACCATTCAAAATTTATAACAAACCACAGAGACTCGACATGACCTCAATTTCTAACAAATTTTCAATACAAAATAAGTTCAAACAAAATCACAAGCAAAACAAATTTTCAATTTTACCTAATGAGCCTTTTAGGTTTTATTTGAGGCGAAAAGTTTTACTGTTTTCTACTTCACCAGAAACAACTTTGTCAATCAATATCTGTAATAACATATCGGACAGTGCAACCACAATGGAATAACTTAACTCACTTTTCGGTGAGTCCTAATGGCACGTGAAATTTAAGTAAAATTATCAACACTTTCTGCAATTATCTAAAAAATGTTAAGAACTCTGATAAAAAAAATTGCTTATAAACAACAATTCTTGATTTCTTATATAAGAATTGTCACGTCAATTGTCAGCTGCTTGAATTGTAAAACTACACAAAAACGTGTTAAGTTTAAGACCTCCATAAACAATTCTTCTATTCGAGACGCTTAAATAAATTAAATTGGGTATCTAATGTTATACACTTTCTCAACTTAAAGAAGCCAAACAGTTTAGGAAAAATGATATAGCATACAAGAACGTTTCAGAAAAGGGGTAATTGAGAGAGAGAGAGAGAGAGAGAGAGAGAGAGAGAGAGAGAGAGAGAGAGAGGAACAAATTGAAATACCGCTGATTCCACGGTAGTAGAATTGGAAGTGCCCTTCATCATTAGACGATGCGCAACTTCAATTAGTCCATCGTATCCAGGTTCCTTCGAGTCCCATCCAACTTCCTGTTATACTATTCACACCCACTCAGCTACTACAATAAATTAACCATCATATGAGAAGAGGACTCTACAAGGTTTTCTTTACCTGTACCAATTTGTTGCGGAACAAATTGAGAAACATGTCATCAAACACCCCAGGCTTGTATTCAGGTTTAGCAGCTGCAATTCCCACGTGTTCCACCTGATTCAATCCAGGAATATGAGAATCGTGCATTGGCCGAAGCGAATTTTGTAGCACGAATATGAAAAACAAATGTAGAAGATACGCACCGTTTTGGAACCCGACGAAGGAGAAGAAAAGGAAACGCGAAAACGATGGTTCCGAGCACTCGAACACAGCACGGGCAATGGGGCAGCACCAACGACAATGCCTAGCGCCTTCATTTCTCTCTAACCGTAACTAAACCACATACTCACTCTTCAGTTTAAAAACTCAAAAAAGACTACCGGTTACCGGTTTTGTCAACTGAAAATCAAAACGACGCCGCGTGGCGCGTTTTGATAAACTCTAAGGAAACCCTTTTAAGGAATCAATCAACAAGAGTAAGAGCACCCGATCATACTAATAGACGATCCAATCGACGGTGATGAGTCACGCCTGTCTGATTTCTGGTGGAGGATGGATACTCCGGCGAATTTGCTCGGTGGCTGACCAGCAAAAAGTATTTCTCTATCGAATGTTATCGTTGTTGGACGTAACTGTAGGTACTACATAAGGCAATGCAAAGTTATAAAAAATGCAGAACTCGAAATATGCGTGGAGCAGCTCCGAAGGTACCGCAGATTTTAGTATGCACTAGACGTATCAAATATCAATTTATAATTCCTTTTTGTAATTTTGATGATGAAGTTTATAATTTATAATGATTGTAGATAATAGAATGGATGGAGACGAGTATTGCTGAATAAGCACACTTTCCAGGCAATTAAAAACAAAAATACCATAATATGATTCAACGTATTAAAATATAATAAAAACAAACCGATTTTTATTAGTTGACTCGGTACCTGAGTTATATCTACTATAATAGGACCGTTAGGTTTATTATAGAGATATAATACCGATAACATCTGAGTCTTTCAAATTCTTTTGAGACATTTTATTCTTATACTACATTTTATTATTAAATTGTATCATTAAATTTTTTAAACTTTCTTTAAAAATAATTTACTTTTATAGAATTTCTTATTTAAATGTTGTATCGAAATCGAGAAAAGTTGAAGAGTAAATAAATAAAAAAGAATGAAAGAATCAAATGAAAAGATTAAGGAATGATCGAAAACTCAAAGTATATATATATATATATATATATATATATATATATATATATATATATATATATATAAATAAAGGGACTCATGGGACAAAATCGAATGAGAAGTTCCGTGAAGACAAAAAAAGACAAGAAAGAGAAGTTACACGAAGAGGAAAAAAAAGAAACTTGGTAGGTTCAGGTGGGATTAGTTTTATTGAGACAGCAGAAGTAAATAAAAAATGTCAATTTTTTCTAATGAGCCTCATAGATAACACAAACCCTGTCTAACCATTTGAGATAAGACAATATTTTGATAAATATTTTATCAAATGGTCTGGTTCGATAAATCTTGGTTGACTGCATGCAGAAATGTAGGTGAATTTCTAGATTTAGGTTGATTAACTTAGTTTAAATATATCAATTTACACAAAAAAAAAAACTTTTTTAACACATCAATTGTATTAGTGATAAATCCTTCACTTATCTATTTTCAATCTTTTTTTCATCCAACCAACCTTTTCTTATTTTTTGTACGCACTTGTGTGTTAAAGACACAAAATTGTTACTGGTTAGGTGTTGTTTCAAGTGACTATCGAGACGACGCCGTATAGTTCGTTTTGATAAACCCTAACAAAACCTACTACGGGATCGATCAACAAGAGACAAATAGCACCTCGCGTGGGCTGTGGCACGATCCCAGATCAACGGAGATGAATCACGGCCGTCTGGTTTCTGGTGGAGGGTGGCTACTCCGGCGACTTTGCACGGCGGCTGAGAGTCCCGCAAAAAGTCCAAACCTCTATCGAATATTATCGGCGTTGGACAAGACCGGAGGAAGCGTGTCGGAAACTTTGGACAGCCATGTAATGCAAGGCAAAGCCATAAAAAAAACAGAACTCGAAAGATGTGTGGAGGAGCTCCGAAGGTATCGCAAATTTCAGCATGCACTCCAGGTATCAAGTATCAATTTAAATTATTTCTGTGATTTTGATATATGTTGAAGTTTATAATTTATGATGATTGCAGATAATTGAATGGATGGAGAAGAGGAAAATTAACTTTTCCTGGGATAATTATGCAGTGCAATTAGATCTCGTGTCCAAGACCAAAGGGGTGGTTGCGGCTGAAGAGTTTTTCAACGGTCTTCCTCCTCCAGCCAAGAACAAGTATACGTATGGTGCTCTCTTGAATTGTTACTGCAAGGAACTAATGAAAGACAAGGCATTGAGTCATTTTGACAAAATGGATGAATTGGGTTATGTCACTTCTCTGTCTTTCAACAATTTGATGAGTCTGTATATGAGAAGTGGTGAACCCCAGAAAGTGCCTCACCTGGTGGAGCTAATGAAAAAGAGAAACATTTCATTGTCTCCATTCACGTATCATATCTGGATGAACGGCTGCGCCTCTTTGGGCGATCTTGATGAGGTGGAGAGAATCTATGAGGAGATGAAAACTGAACATCGAATTGGTTGGCAGACTTACAGCAACCTTGCTGCAATTTATGTGAAGGTTAAGGACTTTGAGAAGGCTGAAATGATGCTTAAGGAGATGGAGAAACGAGTGAAGCCACGGGAGCGTGTTGCTTACCATTCCTTGCTTGGCCTTTATGCTGGGACTGGTAATCTTGGAGAGGTTCATAGAGTGTGGAATTCCCTCAAGTCTGTCTCCCCCGTCACCAATTTTAGCTATCTTGTTATGCTTAGTACCCTCCGAAGGCTTAATGATATAGAGGGCTTAACAAAATGTTTTAAGGAGTGGGAAGCTAGTTGTGTTAGCTATGATGTGAGGTTAGCTGGTGTCTGTGTTAGGGCTTATTTGGGTCAGAACATGGTGGAAGAAGCTGCATTGATGTTTGAGGGGGCTAGCAGGAGGAGCGAAAGGCCTTTGTTTAGGATTGAGGAAATGTTCATGTTGTATTTCTTGAAGAAACATCAATTGGATGCTGCTGTGAGGCACTTGGAGGCGGCACTTTCAGAAGTCAAGGGTGATGAATGGCGTCCTTCACCACAAGTTGTTGGGGCTTTTCTGAAGTACTACGAAGAAGAGACGGATATGGATGGTGTTGATGAGTTGTATAAGATTCTCAAGGCTAAGAATTTTGATGATTCCTGGATTAAAACCTGCATTAATGCGGCCAAAGCGTCTCCTGAAACTGATCCAATATTGAAGGAAGATGACCCTCAAAACTATCGTGCTCAGGAGAACTAGACATCATGAAAAAACAATTGTGTGGAGTTTGTAAGCACGGTTTATGATGCAAGTGATTTGGCAGTTATCTTGGTTTTCATAAGATTAGGAACACTTTATCCATAATCGTGTAGAATTTAATACTTCATTTCTTAAATATCTTTAGTTCTATTTTTTTTTATCGTTCCCGTATTTTCTATTTCAAAATAGAACAACTAAAATAGAAAATCATTTTTTCATTAGGAAGACGAGACGACCCATTTAAATAGAATAAATTTACTAATTAAAAACATCGCATATATAGGGATTCACCATTATAGTCATCATGAATGTACTTAAAAGATACTAAGGAGGTTTAACAATTTTGCAAAAGAAATGTTCCTAGAGCAAAGAATTACATAGGCCTAGGAGCCTTAAACTGCTCACAAGAGCCACAGATAACATGTCCAAACTAAACGGATGTTATTGCAAGCAGATACTTAAAACAATTCGCAAGCATGCAACAAAGTGGGCACAAAATCCGGATACGGTGGCCTCTACTGCTCTGCAGAGCCATTGCCAATGGGTTTCACCTTACCCTACACAAAATGTTAGTCTTCAAGCATCTAAGACCATTATTCTACCAAAGACTAGAGCGATCCTTACTTATCCTTATCTTAAGTATTGATATTTATATTAAAATTTTGGTGGTAAAAGTTATGAATAACACTAATGGCGTTATTGGACCTAATTGAACACTTTTGAAAGAGTTGAAACTCGATTGACACTTTTTTAAAATAGCGTACCAAACTGACACATCCAAACAAAAGTGAGTACCATCCGACTAATTAAACCTTATATTTATTTTGTACGGGATTTTAAATAAAATTTCCTATACATCACCACTAACCAATTATTGTATCAAATTTTTAATTTAAAACAAAAAAAAAATCATATTCAAATATTATTTTCTAATCTTATCGTTATTATTAGTTGTAATTTTATAATGTTTTAACAATAAAATTAATATTAAAATAGTTTTATTTAACTTTATTTAATCTATAACTATATATAAAGGAGATTCCTTTTTTGTGTCCACATTTCATAATTCCAACTTTACCCTTTACAATTTAATTATTTATTAAATTTTTAAAAATTAACAGTTACTTTTAAAAGTTTTTATAAAACTATTTATTTACTCCTTCTTTTTTTTTCTCCTACTATTAATCAATAGTTATTTTTCTCATATTTTCTCCGTACATTTTACTTTATTTTTTATAAATATACTTTTATTTTGTTTATTAATTTAATAACATTACAATATCATCAATTATTAATATTTATTTAATTAAATATAAGAAATTTACATTAACTTTTTAATACATAAAAAATAAAAATATATAATATTTTCTAAATATAATAAAAATTAATTACTTCTAAACACAAAATAAAAAACAAAGACCCGTGCGTATCAAAACCTAGTTCAGTTAAAAATATACAAAATTGTTACCGGTTACCTGCTGTTTCAAGTGACAATCGAAACGATGCCGTGTAGCCTGTTTTGATAAACCCTAACAAAACCTATCTATGGAATCGATCGACAAGAGACAAATATCACCCGTTTCTGCTGTGGCAAGATTCCAGATCAACGGAAATGAATCACGGCCGTCTGATTTCTGGGGGAGGATGGCTACTCCGGCGACTTTGCACGGCGGCTGAGAGTCCAGCAAAAGGTCCAAACCTCTATCGAATGTTATCGGCGTTGGACATGACTAGAGGAAGCGTGTCGGAAACATTGGACAACCATGTAATGCAAGGCAAAGCCATAAGAAAAGCAGAACTTGACAGGTGTGTGGAGCAGCTCCGAAGGTATCGCAGATTTCAACATGCACTCGAGGTATGGAATATCAATTTTAAATTATTTTTGTGATTTTGTTGTATGTTGAAGTTTATAATTTATGATGATTGCAGATAATTGAATGGATGGAGATGAAGAAAATTGACTTAACCTGGAATAATTATGCAGTGCAATTAGATCTTGTGTCCAAGACCAAAGGGTTGGTTGCGGCTGAGGAGTTTTTCAGTGGTCTTCCTGCTCCAGCCAAGAACAAGTATACGTATGGTGCACTCTTAAACTGTTACTGCAAGGAACTCATGAAAGACAAGGCATTGAATCATTTTGAGAAAATGGATGAATTGGGTTATGTCACTTCTCTGTCTTTCAACAATTTGATGAGTTTGTATATGAGAAGTGGTGAACCCCAGAAAGTGCCTCACCTGGTGGAGCTAATGAAGAAGAGAAACCTTCCCTTGTCTTCATTTACGTATTATATCTGGATGAACGGCTGCGCCTCTTTGGGCGATCTTGATGGGGTGGAGAAAATCTACGAGGAGATGAAAACTGAAGAAGATCAAATTGGTTGGCAGGCTTACAGCAACCTTGCTGCAATTTATGTGAAGGTTAAGGACTTTGAGAAGGCTGAAATGATGCTTAAGGAGCTGGAGAAACTAGCTAAGCCACGGCAGCGTGATGCTTATCATTGTTTGCTTGGTCTCTATGCTGGGACTGGTAATCTTGAAGAGGTTCACAGAGTGTGGAATTCCCTCAAGTCTGTCTCCCCTGTCACCAATTTGAGCTATCTGGCTATGCTTAGTTCCCTCCGAAAGCTTAATGATATAGAGGGCTTAACAAAATGCTTTAAAGAGTGGGAAGCTAGTTGTGTTAGCTATGATGTGAGGTTAGCTGGTGTCTGTGTTAGTGCTTATTTGGGTCACAACATGGTGGAAGAAGCTGCATTGGTGTTTGAGGGGGCTAGCAGGAAGAGCAAAAGGCCTTTGTTTAGGTTTGAGGAAATGTTCATGTTGTATTTCTTGGAGAAACGTCAGTTGGATGCTGCTGTGAGGCACTTGGAGGCGGCACTTTCAGAAGTCAAGGGTGATGAATGGCGTCCTTCACCACAAGTTGTTGGGGCTTTTCTGAAGTACTACGAAGAAGAGACGGATATGGATGGTGTTGATGAGTTGTATAAGATTCTCAAGGCTAAGAATTTTGATGATTCCTGGATTACAACTTGCATTAATGCGGCCAAAGCGTCTCCTGAAACTGATCCAATATTGAAGGAAGATGATCCTCAAAACTATGCACAGGAGAACTAGATATCATGAAAAAGTAATTGTGTGCTGCTTGGAAGCGCAGTTTATGATGCAAGTGATTTGGTAGTTATCTTGGTTTTCATAAGATTAGGAACACTTTCTTAAGACGATTAGAATTTAATACTTAATTTCGGAAATATCTTTAGTTCTCATTTTCTATTTCAAATAGAAGAGCTAAAATAGAAAATAATTTTGTCATTCGAAACATGCCACATATAAAACGATCTCACTCTAATTAACATTTGGATGCCTTACTGATATCTAATTAATCTATGATGAACTGGGTCTTCATTTGATCACACTATGCCGAACTGTTAGTATTGTTAGTAAAGAAAGTTTTTCCTTTATTACTGACATTCAAAACCTACAGTCTCTCACAGTTTCAGGAAGTTAACATGATATGATAGGAGGATGGAACTCCATAATGCAAATAACTAAAACAATGCTTCTGTTACAACTAAGAGATAGAGCAAAGGGAAAGCGATATAAAGTAACCCCCAACCGATCTTATTTGTTTTCGAAATGTTAGTAGGAGGGTTTGAATCCACAACCTTTTCCTCTCTTTCTTTCCTTCTCAAAATTAGGCCATTTTATCACTCCTTCAAACTTAAGTAGTTGGTTCAATATTTAAATGTTGTTGTTCTCTAACGGTGTAAAAGGAAACACTCTTCTCTTGGGATTAAACGCCCGATAGCTCACAACACAGACACAGAAAGTGATGCAAGGAAGTTATCATGTTTTTCATCCACAACCCATTGTGTCTGCCCCTTTTTCCATTATATGCACATGAACTCTCGTTCTCTACTAAATCATCTGTTAGAGAAGCATGTGAGTACGGATACAAATAAAAAACACAAGGAAAAGACGATACTAAGTAGCTAAATGATAGGGTAAAAATAAAGCAGAGAGGTCAGATTTAAGGTCATGTAGTTAAGCTGCTCTAATAAAATAAAATAAAAACAGCTCGACCCAACAAACAAATCAGAGGATGTGATTGAACTGTTCTGAACCAGCGAGAAAAATAACCGAGATTAATAAATTTTCTGGTTTCGTAAAATATTTAGTTTGATCCATGGATAAAGAACTAACGTGTTAATATGTGAGCTAATAATTTTGATCCTATTATAAATTCCACCAAAACTATATTACTTATATTCATGTTGTTATGCTACCTCACTTTTAAAGTAAGTCTTTTAAGGTATCCCGACTTAAAAAGGACTAATTACTAATAAAATCATTTAAAAAAAGTGGTGTATGTAATTGTTTTTATTATTAATTAAAGACTAATTTAGCATAATACTAAGTAGTTAAAATGTTGTAACTAATGTTAGAAATTAATTTATTTTTTTTATTTTTTTTAGGTATTCATGTGTGTTTTCTGTTGTCAATGCATTGTTTGGTATTTAAAATGTTTTTCAGCTTCTTGAGAGTAATGGTGTGAGCATTGTTGTGGACCTTATAACTATCGATTGCATAGAAGACTATAGTATTCGAGTTTCAAAGTTGCAATTCCCATTTGTTCCACTTTATTTAGTTTTGTAATATGGGAATCTAGCATTGATGGAAGCAAATTTTGTAACATGTATAAAAAAACACATGTAAAAGATAGACACCATTTTGAAACTCAACAAAAAAAATGGAAAATGGAAATGATTTCGAATACTTAAACACAACACTAGAAACAGGACACCACTGGTAATAATTATACAACTTAAACACTTCTATTTCTCTCAATTGGTGTGTTTCTTTTGAAGCGTAAAGCTACGGCAGAAGAAAATAATAATAATAAAGTGTAAAAGAATTTGACAAATAGGACATTGAATTGTTAAAAAGGCATAAAAAAGAAAGTAAGTTTTAAATTTAAGGTTTGTCCGTACACTTACAAAATGATTTACGCAAAAAATTAACACATAATCAGTTATACAGTATAATTAATCGATTGTGTCTTATTTTTTTTAATGTTACACAACAATTAATTACATTTAAATGATACTGATTAGATTATTTAATAAATTTTTAGTACAACTAATTATAATATTATTGCTATAATTTTAATTTTATTTAAAATAAATACATAAATTTAAATTTTATTATTTTAAAATAAAATTTTATCTTTCAAAATTAAATACTGCTTTTTATTTTTACATAAAATTTATTTTACATCAATTTTAAAAGAAGTTATTATAACATTGATACAATCTTTTCTATATTTTTTCACTCTTTTCCCATCCAATCAATTCTTCTTTTTTTTTTTTTTTTTTTTTTTTTTTTTTCTACTTGCTCTTCAATTAAAAAAAATGCACAAAAATGTTAAGGTTACATGTTGTTTCAAGTGACAGTCTAAATAACTAAGTTAGTGACTGATATAGTTATTCCACTGATGACGTATCTGTATCTGTCAGGTTTGGACTAAGTGAAACTATAAGTTTGGTAACTGACCCTGAACTTCGGGAAAGTGATATTGTTCCAGACGAGGAGCAACAACTTTTCATGCATTATTTTCAGTTCTATTAGCAGACTTGAACCTCTTGTTGTGCTCTTCATCAGAAGATGAGGCGCAATTTGAGGGCTTCTCCTTACACTTTCAACCACTTCTCTTTTACTCCCAACAAAGTTTAAAATTCTTACTTTCTCTAATTATATGTTATTTTCTTATTTTTTACTTTTCTTTGTACAAGTTAAATATTGCAGCCCCCACTATTACTTGTTTGATAATCCATCAACAAGAGACAAATAGCACTGCCTTCGGCTGTGGCATGATCCCAGATTAACTGAGATGAATCACGCCCGTCTGATTTCTGGTGGAGGATGGCTACTCCGGCGACTTTTCACGGCGGCTGAGAGTCCAGAAAAAAGACCAAACCTCTATTGAATGTTATCGGAGTCGTTGTACATGACTGGAGGAAGCGTGTCGAAAATTTTGGACAACTATGTAAAGCAAGGCAAAGCCATAACAGAAATAGAACTCAAAATATGTGTGGAGCAGCTACGAAGGAATCTTAGATTTCAGCATGCACTCCAAGTATCAAATATCAACTTATAATTATTTTTGTAATTTTGATGTATGTTAAAGTTTGTAATTTATGATTATTGCAGATAATTGAATGGATGGAGAGGAAGAAAATTAACATTTACCGGAGTAATTATGCAGTGATATTAGATCTTGTGTGGAAGACCAAAGGGTTGGTTGCGGCTGAGAATTTTTTCAGTGGTCTTCCTCTTCCAGCCAAGAACAAGTATACCTATGGTGCACTCTTAAACTGTTACTGCAAGGAACTCATGAAAGACAAGGCATTGAATCATTTTGAGAAAATGGATGAATTGGGTTATGTCACTTCTCTGGCTTTCAGCAATTTGATGAATCTGTATATGAGAAGTGGTGAACCCCAGAAAGTGCCTCACCTGGTGGAGCTAATGAATAGGAGAAGCCTTCCCTTGTGTTCAGTCACGTACCAGCTCTGGATGAACAGTTGCGCCTCTTCGGGTGATCTTGATGGGGTGGAGAGAATCTATGAGGAGATGAAGAAAACCGAAGATCAAATTGATTGGCAGACCTACAGCAACCTTGCTGCTATTTATGTAAAAGTTAAGGACTTTGAGAAGGCTGAAATGATGCTTAAGGAGCTGGAGAAACAAGCGAAGCCAGGGCAGCGTGATGCTTACCATTGCTTGCTTGGTCTCTATGCTAGGACTGGTAATCTTGAAGAGGTTCACAGAGTGTGGAATTCCCTCAAGTCTGTCTCCCCTGTCACCAATTTGAGCTATCTGGTTATGCTTTGTACCCTCCGAAGGCTTAATGATATAGAGGGCTTAACAAAATGCTTTAATGAGTGGGAAGCTAGTTGTGTTAGCTATGATGTGAGGTTAGCTGGTGTCTGTGTTAGTGCTTATTTGGGTCACAACATGGTGGAAGAAGCTGCTTTGGTGTTTGAGGGGGCTAGCAGGAAGAGCAAAAGGCCTTTGTTTAAGATTGAGGAAATGTTCATGTTGTATTTCTTGGAGAAACGTCAATTGGATGATGCTGTGAGGTACTTGGAGGCTGCGTTATCTGAAGAAGTGAACGGTCATAAATGGCATCCTCCACGACAAGTTGTTGTGGCTTTTCTGAAGTGCTACGAAGAAGAGACGGACATGGATGGTGCTGATGAGTTGTGTAAGATTCTCAAGGCTAAGAATTTTGATGATTCCCGGATTAAAACTTTATTAATACGGCCAAAGCAAATTGTGGGGAACTTGTAGGCGCAGGTTATGATGCAAGTGATTTGGCATTTATCTTGGTTTTCATAAGATTTGGAAATATCTTTAGTTCTTTATGATGTTCCGACACGCCTCATAAATGACGTGTTCGTGTTCCGTGTCTGATACATATTGGACACCGACACTCCTACGATACTTGTAGGACAATGTCCAATCTGAAAAATATTTTTTTATCTTTGACATGATTTTAATGATTAAAATAAGGAACAAATCTTATTCTATCTACTTTTCGCATATTGGATATTAGATAGATCCATTGAATTCTTTTTTGTGTTAGTTGACAATGTGTTAGTTGACAGTTTCAAACTTAACATGTATATACACGACGTGTCCCGTGTTCTATGTTTTCTCAATTTAGCCGTATCTCCGCATCCGTATCCGTGTACCCGTGTCCGTATCCAGAACTTCTTATCCTATTTTTATCGTTTCCGTATTTTCTATATCAAAATACAAGAACTGAAATAGAAAGTCATTTTTTCATTTGAAACATGCCACAAATAAAACGATTTCACTCTAATTTTCTTTTTTAATTTTTATCTAGGCCCACTAACATTTGGATGCCTTATATCTACTTAATCTACAATGAACTGGGTCTTCGTTTTTATCAGCACTAGGCCTAACTAGTAGTACTGTGAGCACTAACGCCATCACTAGGGACTTAATTTGAGACCCTTGAAGTCTATAGTTGATCTTCCTGTTCAGTGATGTTTTAAGTATTTTTTTATTCTCGTAATGATTTTAATTTAATATGCACTACCTTGCTCAAGTTTTGTCTTTATTGCTGACATTCAAAACCTACAGTCTCAGTTTCTGCGAGTTAACCTGATATGATAGGGAGGCGGAAATTCATCGCTTTTTACGTTTGCTTCATAATTTCTTGAAAGAGTATAACTTGTTTATGCCATCGACGTGCTTCTCTCATTTTAAGACGATATCTAATTACTCGATCACAGTAACTTTTTTTTTTCATCAAACGAACCATTACAATTCAACAAATAGTAATGTAGGCATCGCTACTAAAATATTAAATTTTACAAAACAGAAAAATAAAAGACCCAAACCGTTGATACAGAAACCAACACGACTATACATTATATATATGTCAGTATTACGTCTGGCAGTGTCTTTTGATAAGTGAACATCTTCTAATTTCCTTTATGCAATTTGAACCTTAATACAGTAATAAGCAAAGGGTTAAGTTCAATTATATATCACCTATGCCTCATATTATGATATCAAGTTAACTTCCCTTTTGTATGCCTTTTGTATTGAACAATGTATTACTTAATTGAGACTAATTGAAGTGAAGATATACCACAACTTCAGGTAAAGTTTGTCTGAAATGTTAAAATTTTCAAATTGTGAAGTTGTTACCTAAAGAACATCACTTTCAACTAGAATCAGTCTCGAGAGTTATGCAACCATGTACCAAAAAGAAAGGAGTCATGCTTCCACTTTTTTCCCATTTTGTTTTTATTTATACCCAAAATCATCCTCTTCCTTTGAACGGGTTCCAATTGCAAATAGTACTGCAATTGCAACAACTAAGCCGAAGAGGATGGAACTCCATAATGCAGATAATGAATTAATACTTTTCTGACACTGCTTAAAATAACTAAAGTAATGCTTCAGTTACAATAAAAAAATAGAGCAAAGAGGAAGCACTACACAGTACAAACCTATCTAGTACAAACGTAATGAATAGTACAATCTCAAACTTAAGCTGTTGGTTCAATATTTAAAGGTTGTTGCTCTCTAACGGTGTAAAGGAAACAACACTCTTGGGATTGAACACCCGATAGCTCACAAACACAGACACACAAAGTGCTGCTACTGAGAGTATAACGGAAAAGGCACTAGCCACATTCCACGAGCTACTTGATGCTGCATCTACTGAGTTGCCAGTCAAAGAACCGCCAACAGATATGTCAATGGGAACCCAATCACAATTAACAGAGTAGTGTCCAGAACCATGCCATGGCTGACCATCTACTGGATACCAGAAACCAACAGACATCTTACTGGATCCACCGATGTTAAATTGCACGTCCTGCAAGGTATTATTTTGCATCATTTTACTTGCTACTTATTTTATGAATGAAGTTTTGGAATACAGATATTATTACGTACAGAACTATTGAAACAAAAATACATTGGGTTTCCAGTTCTCTCTAATTAAGCTATAAAATGGGTTCTTAGCTAGTAAGAAGCTAAAAGTAAAAACACAATTTGTCAAAACAAAAACCACATGATTCAGAAAAATTCCTTCAAGCACATATATTTGAAAAGATCTTTTTCATCAATGCTCCCACCCCAAACAAAACCCAAAAAAGAGAGGCAGTGATCTAAATCCGATATGTTTTAGTTTTTGGCCATAGCCAATAAACATGTATTCAGAAGGCAAGTTTGCATTGTGAAGAATGTAAAACAAACAATACAGTATAGCAATCTCATCCAAAGCCAAAGTTGTTTCAACAACAAAACAGCATAGAAATCTATTGAAAAAATATTGTGCATCGCATGACCTGACCTGGGATACACCTTGCCAGAATTGATCAAAATCGATAAATAATAAGTTCTTATGTTTTTCATCCACAAACCAATATTAGATTTACAAATGGCTCAAAGATTAATTGAGAGAGAACTTGAGAACAAAGAATTGAGCTGATGGGAAAAAAAATCAATTAATCATTGCAAGTTCTTAGCAAATAAAACTTGTGAATGTCATATTACTTTCTAGGTTCTAACCTGTTGAAGATGATCCATAGTCCTCAAAGGCCTGGAAAATTCAAAAAAGTATGTGCCCTTTTTTCCATTATCTGTATATGGACTCTCATCCTCTACGAAACCTGTTATAGACAAGCATGTGAGTACCAATACATAAAATAGAAGGGAAAAAAGATGCTAAAAAACTAAATGATAGGGTAAAAATAAAGCACAGTGATAAGATTTAAGATAATGTAGTTAAGGTACTCTAATAAAATAAAAACAGCTCGACCCAACAAATCAGAGGCGGTGATTGAACTGGTCTGAACCAGCAAGAAAAATAACTGAGGTTAATAAATTTTACTGGTTTCGTAAAATATTTAGTGTTATCCATAGGTAAAGAATAACGTGTGAATCTGTGAGCTAATAATTTGATCTTATTACATAATATAAACAAGAATTACACCAAAACTATGTTAGTTATTATGTTCCTGTTGTTATACTACCTCAGTTTTAAATTAACAGTCTTTTAAGGTACCCTGACTAAGAAACAACTAATTACTAATCAAATCATCTCACAAAGCAGTGGTATATCTATTGCTGTTTTTCATCTGTGTAAAAAAGACATCAATTACACGAGACGCAGAAATAAAAATTTAGTAAAAAAATATCTTTAATTCTTATTTACTGTCATCTCTCTTTCAATATAAATAATAATATTTAGTTACTTTTACTTATATGAGTAGGTATTACTGGAAAAAATAACTTCAAAAGCTAAAAACACTGTTGTTTTGATATAGGGGAAGTATTTAGTACACACATATGGTTCAACCAGATAATCAATTATTATTCTTACCGTTGACCCAGCACCTAATTGAGTCCACGACTGAGTTTCATACACTAGAAATATAGAATACAAAATATGCTTTAACATAAAAGAGAGAATAAATCCCTACTTTTGTCCCACGAGAACATAGGTGTCGTATTTTTTGTACTCAACATTTATCATCAAAATAATCCCCTCAATAGTACAAAAAATCATCACTTTAATACTCCTTATATTTTAACATCAACATAACACCTAAACAATGCAAAACAATTTAGTCTCTCGATCTCAAGAAAAATGTAATCGAAGAACGGCTGATTTGATGATAACTTGAATAATAGAGACTAAAGTGACGATGCTTGTAACTATTGAGAACAAAAATATGGGTCTAGTCCCCAAAAAAGGGATATTTTGTATGGCAAGATAAGAAACAAAGTGGATTTTCTTCTTAATGGATCACTGAACTTTTGGCACTTAGTGGGAGATTAACCTACATAGACGGTACCAATTGAAAGCAACCGCCACTAACATGTATGAAAAATTTTCAAGTGCTGTTGACATAGCATAAAACAAAAATTATAAATGAAGCACAGTACAAGGCATGTTTTATCTCATATATACGAACCATTTACTTCATAAGTAGCATGTATATATAAGGAAACATATTTTAACTACTGCTCAGAAAATATTGTTTTGGCATTCCTGTCACTATCAACCAAAAATTCAGTCTGAATTCTGCTTCCAACTATTATTAATTGATAGGACATACTACTTGTTTTTTAATCTAAAATGAATCAGTCACCTGAGTGAACCGTGAAACTACTATGCCACCAGGCACCCTTCCAGTCATTCTGCGCACTAGAATCATTAGCTGAAAACAGAAAAAGGGTCAATCTATATACCTTAAATGATAAAAAGTTATAAGATTACCAAGTATCAACATGTGATGGGTTGAAAATAAAAAATGTTATATATATAACCCACAACATTCCAAGTCATAATACAAAAATGAAAGAAAAATTAATTGCCTGGAGGGAAGTGTCTTTCCTTTCAGAATTTTAACTCTTTGAAAATAGATGCGTTATCATTCTATTCAATTCTTATGAAATAATAGACATTTTATTGTAACTCTCAACCATAAACATTAATAGGTCAACAAAATGCCCAAGCAAATTTATGCACAAACAAAATCTACCAACATAAATTTAATTCATAATTCTTGTAGAGATTCATTTCAGATGTTAGTTAGCGAGGTAACGAGCTATATGACTTGAGCACAGAGCCAGATGATCTAGAGTCACAGCATCAATGTCCATATACAGTGTCAAATAAGGAAGAATGCTCGTAGTTTCTAGAACATACGAAGATATGAACAGAGGAGCTAGTTCAGAGATATTTGCTACTTGGAATATTGGTACTTTGACAGGTAAGTTTATAAAGGTGGTAGGCAACATGATTCAGAAGATGATTAACATTATGTACGACGAAAGTCCAAATGGGTTAGAGAAAAAGTTGAGTTAGGTACATTGGGATTTAAACTTTGGTATACTGGGAAAATTACAGAGAATAACAGTGTGGGTATTGTTGTGGACAAGGATTGGAAAGAGAGGCTGGTGGATGTAAAAAAATTTAAACCAAATTTGAACTTCAAACTATTGGTTCAAACGAGAGCATCAATATTATTGGTAGTTATGCACCACAAGTAGGTTCTGAAGCACTTTAAAAAAAAAAAAAAAACTTTAGAAAGATTGATGGGATTGGTTCAAAGCATTACACAAGAAGATTTTCCTAGGAAGACATCTAAATGGACATCTGTGAGGCAATACAATTTATAGTTCATGTGGTTCTAGTTTAAGAGAACTATATAAGGGATGACAGTTTACTTTTTATTTCTTTACAACTTAAGATTTTAGAATTATGAACATTTGTTTCAAGAAGGAGGAGGAACATCAAATCATTCATAGGAGAGGAAGTTTAAGTTCACAAATAGATTTTGTTTGGTAGCAATGCTGAAAAAAAAAGACCCAGAAAAGGATGGATTATAGTTAAGTTGTTGGTCTAGACAGTATTTTTGTCGAAGTTTAAAAGTGCATACGACCACAAAGTATAATTTGTCCCATGATAGGACTTTAATATTCTGGGGGTGTCTAAGTCCCATATTAAGTAGTGTCACACTTGATGAGTACTTAAGTGTTTGGTTCTCCCCTTAATAACTAGTTTTTGAGGTGGATTCCCCAACTGTTTGGACGTTTATCAATTTGTATCAAACCTGGTTAACGCCGAAATGTCACCAAAATGTCACCCTTAGAATGAGATACTCGATATAGCATGTGTTTGGTTCTCCCTTTAATTGTTAGCTTTGTAGCGTAGGCTCCTCGAGTGTTTGGGTGCTTATCAAGCCCACAATGAGATTTTGAGATCTATGATGTCAATTAAGTCGGGGGAAAGAGCTTTAGTTTGTACATGCAAGAACAAGATAATATACAGGATTATGTTAACTACAGAGGATTTAACTTGTGGGTCACTGAGAAATTATGTAAAATGTGGTCAAGCATAGATTTAAGAGAACAGACAGGATTATAGAGAACAAATTTTGTTTTATATTAGGGAGGTTTACTAATGAAGTCATTTACATTTCAGAAGCTAGATGAGAAGATACTGAAGAAAGAAATTTCAAAAAAACTTATGATCAGGTGTCAAGAGAAATACTAGGAAGGTTTACAACAGAACTCATTTATATTTTACGAGGTAGATGAAAAGATACTGAAATAAAGAGACTTGCATATAAGTTTTATTGAATTTGAAAAAACTTGTAATAGAGTATTAAGAGAAGTGTAGAGAATAACTTTGGAAAAGAAATATGTTTTGTGACCTATATCAAACCTACAAAAGAAATCTATGATATGATAACCACTAGAGTGAAAACTGCATGAGGCAATATGAGGGAATTTTGAATGGGGATTGGACAACAAAAAGGCTCAAACTTAAGTATTTGATTTACTTAGTCTTGAATGTGATTACTAGAGACATACAAAGGAGTATTCCAAATTGCCTTCCTTTCTACAAATTACGCAGTTTTTTTAATCAAGGAAAGTTGTTAAACTTAAACTTAGCTTTGAAAGTAAACTTTGAAGACAAAAGCTTTTCACTTAAGTATGAGTCTAACAAAGTATACACATAATAACTTGAACAAAAGACAATAGGAATATGACTAGGAAATTGTTGGGAATCTAATGACATAAAACACTAGGAATATATCTATCAGTGGATCAAGGACAAACTGTACAAGAGAATTTGATACCTTGTTCAATCTAAAACTTGAAGGCATTAGGTTTGCAGGTTCAATTCACTTATATGTACTTCAATTTGTTCACTCTTAACTGTAAAAACATTATATTCACACTTATGCTCCAAAAATTTCTTCTTCAAGTGAGCATTTATTTCACATGGTATGGTTTCTCTTGAGCATAAACCTTTTTTTATCCATTGACTATTCAATGATTCCTTAAAGCTTAGCCATTATTGTCAATATACTATAATACTTGCATTGTCGTGTGGCCCTAAAGCTCAATCATTATTTCCTCACATCAATTGCACACAACATTTGACATTTGTATATAGATCTATTGTGAGAAAGACTTTCAATACAAAGGATTTTTATCCATAGATCCACCACTAATTTCTTTATATTTGTATGAGTGAACCATCAACTTAACACTATATTTGAATCCAAGTGGATAAAACAATCGAAAGATTCCCTCGATCTGCCACGAGGTTAACTACATAAGTGAACATGACACCACATTCAATAAAAATCTTTAAGGTTTTTAAAATGTGAATTTAGTCCTAACTTAACCACCAACTTTCAAGGTGGTTTGCACCCGCTTACATATAATAATTAGGTCATATCTCTAGTTAAGGTAAGATCTCCAATATACTTTCTCACGTTGAGGACTAGACATCTCAAGTATAGGACTACATATTTATGAGTGGTCAGATAGCGGGTGACATGATGGCCATAGAACCCTCTATAGGATTTACTCTAATACCATCCTAGAAAATAGACTTCAAGTCTAACTCAACCTCACAAAACTGATTTGTAAGTTGAGGTTTTCACCCTCTTGTATACTATAATTTGGCTTTATATCTAGTTGATGTAGGATATTCAACAAAGGTATTAGAATTGCATTTTTTTTTCATTCATATGATACTTCACTTGTTCATTTTTATTCAATGTGAGACTTAACATTTCAACAAAAATAAAATTGAGAGATGTCATACCACAAGATTATAGGTTTAAATATTCCATACCAATACTTCAAAATGATGAATGAATTAACAAGGTTGTCACCCACAAGATATAAATGGGTTGACTCAAATGGAGAAAGACATTGAACATCATTTGTGAGTGCAAAGTACCCTACTAGAGTTCAAGGACAACTTATATGGTACTTATATGCATCTAACTATACTTTATGATATCAATGTTGAGCTTTATAGGGATAACAAGAAAAAGGTGTGAGTAATATAAAAGGACAAGATACGGAAGGAGTGTACACAAAACGATAATAATATGGAACTAACTAAAAGAAAAAACATAGAAAATAGGGTAAGGTGGTTTGGCCACGTATAGAGGACATTGAAAATAATTAAAAGGGCAAGGGAGAGTACAAGGACATCTATTAATAGGATCACATGATATACAATTGTTCCAACCTCATTGCTGACATAGATAGGGTCATTGCACCAAGGTTATTGTCTGCTTTGAAATTCAATGGCTCTATTGCGATTTTGTTTTGAAAAGGTGCATCAATGGTGGGTTAAATAAGAAGGGTGTTTATAACTTCCCTTAACCTCGATTTCTAACGATGTGAGAGTTTTGAGTAAAAGTAGCCTAAACTCTCATTTTAGCACTGCTAAAAAGTGGACTTTAAGCCTAACTCAACCCCACAAAACCTTTTTGCAAGGTAAAGTTTTCACCTACTTATATACTATAAACTCGCCTTATCTCTAGTTGATGTGAGACTTCCAACACACTCCTCTCACGCTGAGGTGTATACATCTCGAGTGTGTGACTTGACATTAAAGGTGGTCCGATAGCGGCCCAATAGCTGATGGAACAATATGCCCAACAAACAACAAATCTCGGTAGGATAAGCTTTAACATTGACTCTAATATCATGTTAAGAAGTGGACTTTAAGTTTAACTCAACCCCACAAAACCGACTTGTAAGTGAGGTTTGCACTCACTTATATACTATAAACTCGTCTTATCTCTGGTCAATGTGGGACTTTCAACAAACACCAATATTTCAATCTCATGTCCATTGATATCATTAGGGTTACCATTTCCATAGTATTACTGGCTTTGGAACTTGATGACTCCATTTCAATTTTTTTCCAAAAAAGGCCTCAAAACGGGTTAAGAAAGGTATTTTGGAACAATAATATTTTTGAAGTTTTGACTTTTAACCAAATTAAAAGACTTTTTCATGTGACTAATTTCACCTAGTAAAATAAACCTTTTTTTGCTATACTAGCTGAAATTATGCTTTTTCTACAGATAAAGAAAATAATGTAAATTGGTTTGCCATTATGAGACTGGATATGTTATGTGCACACATCATTTTAGATACAAAGAGAAAATATTATATGTTTAAGATTACGAAAATACCACTCAGTATAAAGTAACTGATGTAGGACAGATTGTGATTTCAATGAAATACTGCTTGGAGCTATTGTGTTGTGTGTTATGAACTGTGGGCCCAATAACAGCACTTGTCAATCTTGTGTCATGCCATTTTAAAACTTAATTATCACCTTTACCAGACTTAGGAACTTAAAAGTTGTCTTATGTAATCTTATACCATTAAAAGCACTTATATCTCCATCTTGTCCTCTAATATACGGATAAGAAATGCCTTAATTAATTTTGGCACATCCCTTTCTTCCGATGTGAATGAAGCCATCTTAAAGTAATTTAAGACACATCACACATATGCCAAAATTCAATCACTACTTAAATCATTTTCATATGTAAAGTTACACCAATTTTAAATTGGGATTTGTAGGGCAAAGATAAATTATTTTACAAAAACTGCTGAGAAAAAAACCAAGAAGCAAATTTAGAAGAGATTAATATCAACGTGAACCTTAATTTCCAATGCTATGCTAAAGGAATAAAATAATGGACCACCTCGTGCATGGTTCAAAATAAGATATAGTTACTTTTTTTTATATGGCTAAAGTGAGTAAACTGTGAAGGATATTAATAACTAAGCAAACTAAATAAATGTACAATAGAAAATACAGACAACACTGGAAGGGGAAAAAGACAAGCAATATGGTAATAGAAAATGTATGTAGAAGAATAAAGCATGTTCCAACTTAAAGAATTGCATGAACACCAGAATAATGGGCATAAGTATGAAGGAAGATGTGGTTAGTGAACAAGAGTGAAGTCATGCAAAGCAACTACGGACCAGTAATTTCAAATTTCTAGGAAGCCTCTGTGATAATTCCACAGGGTGTTTTAATCCTATTCTGCTGTTTTTTCAGTCATACAAGCATATAATTCTCATTAATGGTGTTGCCCTTGTACATACCAGAACCTGGAGGACCAGTTCCATCCAAGTATCTACAATGTGGATTCCAGGCATACAGATCAACCAAGTGACCAAACCTGAACCACCAAAATATAGGAAACTGAATGAACACATCCAGCAAAAAAAAAAATAGCAATCATGAATTGTCAAACAACACAATACAAGTTAAGAAACTTTTCAACCCATCACCTGTCGCCACCATTTCCATCCCTATTGTCCAAGGGATTGCCACCATAAAGCCGGCCTGGAATAGCACTTCCTATGGAAAAGTGCATAATGTCAACTTCATGACCTTTGCAGGTCTTGTTAGTGCATGAGGTTGAATGTTCCTCACAGCCACCCATCTTATAAGAATCGACACAATCTTTATCAAATAATGTTTCATAAAAATATTCTGATAAAGGATCAGGATTATAATTGAAAGCAACAAAGACCGCAAAACATGGAAAACATTTGACCAAACTATTGTTCAGTGCATCAGCTTACATTATGATAAGAAGCACCATCTCCGATCTGAAACATGAGAGCAACAGATGGACATTTCTTGCTTTCACTGCGTTGCAAAACAAATGCACCAACCATAAAAAATCTCGTCACAGACTACCACACAGAAAAAAAAAATAAAAAGAAAAGAAGATGATAATACATATAAAGAACTTGATGTATAAGTAATATGGGTGTAAAACTTTGTTATACAGACATTACACAGGAACTCACCTTAGTGGAACATCATGTTAATAAATAGGATAAATTGATAAAATGATTAAATCGTATAAGATGTATGTAAAGTTTAAATTGATAATTATGATTTATCCTATCTTCTTTACAAACATATAACATTTAATTTCAAAACATTATCAACAGAAATAAGTTTGGTTTAGTATCAAAACAAACAAGCTAAACCAGCAAGAAGTATTTTTTTTTTATGCGTGTGACGGCATATATTATTACCCTTTGGAGTACGCATAATCACCGTCGACTTGCAACAGAAAGAAGATATCGCGACCAT